>Ga0307422_1000596_pt1 | contig 19923 bp, 22 predicted proteins | sample SalMarWE160290MG_FD_202153 | JGI IMG/M metagenome (GOLD analysis project Ga0307422, IMG submission 202153) | Salt marsh sediment microbial communities from the Plum Island Ecosystem LTER, Massachusetts, United States - WE1602-90 | ecosystem: Environmental > Aquatic > Marine > Intertidal zone >...
GGGGCCGGCCTCATCGTGTTGCTGAACAAGTGGGACGCCATCGACCCCGAGACGCGGCTCGCGACGGAGGACTCGGTGGCGGACCGGTTGGCGTTCGTGTCGTGGGCGCCGGTGTTGCGGCTGTCGGCCAAGACCGGGAGCCGGATCCATCGTCTCCCGGAGGCGGTGCGCGCCGTGCTGGAGAATCGCCGCTATCGCATCCGCACCCCGGAGTTGAACCGGCAGGTGCGGGCGTGGCAGGAGGCCCATCCGCCGCCGATGCAGCGGGGGAAGCGGCCTCGCATCATCTACGCCGTGCAGGCGGAGGACTCGCCCCCGACGTTCATCTTCTTCGCCCGCGGCGGCGACCTCAGTGCCGACTACGTGCGCTACCTGGAGAACCGGCTGCGCCAGGAGTACGACTTCATGGGGACGCCGCTGCACATCGTGACCCGGCGCCGCCACCGCAGGTTCGGTGGGTGAGGGCTGCGGTCGGCGTCGGGGGAGGGGGTAGAATCGCCCTACGGGCTGTGGCGCAGCTTGGTTAGCGCGCTTGACTGGGGGTCAAGAGGCCGCCGGTTCAAATCCGGCCAGCCCGACAAGTAAACCCCCTGGTAGCAGGGGGTTTACTCACGTAGAAGATCGCCTGTGCCTAGGTGCTAGGCGCCTACGGGGCGCCTAACGAGTCCATCAGCGACGCCAGCTTCTCGACTGCTTCACGTTGCATTCCAGGCAACACCGACGAGTAAGTGTCCATTGTTACGCTGATCGACGAGTGGCCGAGCCTTTCTTGCACGACCTTGGGATGGGCACCGGCCCGGAGCAAGGCTGTGGCGTGAGCGTGTCTCAGACCCTTGACGTCGGTCGCTGGAAGGCCCAGGGCGCACGCCCGGTCCACAAACGCCCGTGTGAGCCTGTCGGGTCGCCACGGTGCCCCAATCTGATTGGTGAACACCCAGTCTCCGGGCTGCCAGGCTGTGCCAGCCCGCAGACGTTCCTCAAGTTGTACGACCTTCCACCGTCTCAGGACGATGACCGTCTCCGAATCAAGATCCACGATCCGACGTGACGCCGCTGACTTCGGGCCTTTCACCACCGGCTGGCCGTCCACCTGAGTCCGAGTCCGCTTCACGCTCAGCAGTCCGCCGTCGAGGTCGATGTCGGGCCATTGCAGGCCAGCAAGCTCAGACCGCCTCAATCCCGTCATGCAGGCTGTCTGCCAGATCGGGTGAAGTCGGTCAGTCGCCGTCGCTGAGAGGAACGTTGTCATCGTCGCCGGAGTCCACACTGTCTCCGTCACATCACGCGGCGGGACCTTCACCTTATCCGCGAGGTCGGCCGGGTTTGTGGCGAGCATCCCCTTGCGTACCGCAGCGTCGAGCGCCTTGTGCAATGTCACCTGTAGTCGCCGCACCGACGCAGGACCGAGACCGCCGGCACCGTCAAGACGACCCGACTTGGCCTTGTCAGCGAGGAACGATTCGATATGCACCGCCGACAGCTTCGAGAGTTTGATCGTGCCAAGCTCCGGGACGATGTGCCGGACCACCGCCGACCGATACCAGGACACGGTTGCAGCTTCGAGCTGCTGCATGCCGAGGGATCCGAGCCAGTTCTGGAGGTACTCACCGACGGAGACTACGCGGGGATCAGCGATTCGGCCGTGTCCCACCTCGGCGAGACGATCGTTCAGCCACTTCCGCGCCCCCGTTTTAGTGTCGAAGGTCCTGGAGCGACGACGACGCTTCCCGCTTCCGTCGGTGTATGAGTAGATGGCTTGGTAGCGCTCGCCACGCTCGCGAATTGAGCCCGTACCTCTGGGTCGCCTCTTCTCAGTCACGTGGCGTCTTTCTTAATCGTAAGGGGGTGGCCTCTCATCTTGTTTCTCCCGCTGACTTACGGTGTTCGTTGGTGCCGCCTGGTGTCGTCTCGTCCACGCCGGTGGCCGGTTGAGTTTCCAGGGTTGGGGCGCGCCCGTCCGGGTAGGTGAAGTCCTCGTCGCCGGTGTGTTCGGCGATGAATCCTCGGATGCCGATCTGGCGGAGGTGGTCGACCATCCGGCCGAGTTCCTCTACGGCGTTGTCGAGCGAGTCGGCGTGTTGGTCGAGGAGTGCGAGGAGCAGCTCTTTGCGGCGCTCTCGGTAGCTCCACTGCTTGGCTGCGCCGGGGATCCCGGTGATCTTCTCGACGGTCTCTTCGGCTGCGGTGGGTTCGGTGATGCCGAGCTGGCGGAGCCGTTGGTAGAGCGGGTCGAGTTGTTGGGGTTGTCCGAGTAGCCAGGCGTAGAGCTCATCGACGGGGCGGGTGGTGGATCGCATTGTCCGGTGGTCGCCGGGCGGAGGGAGAAGGAACCAGAGGATGGGCAGGTCGAAGACCATGGCGAAGATGAGCAGTTCGTGGGCGTCGAACTCGCGGCGCCGGTCGCCGTCCCAGGCCCGTTCGATGGAGGAGACACCGGCTTGGGTGAGTCGCTGGCCGAGGTATGGCTCGAGTCGGTCGGCCAGTTCTTCTTGGGTCCAGCCTCGTTGTTGGCGGGCTTCGCGGATGTTGTAGGCGACGACCTGGTTGAGGTCGATGTCCTCGGGCGGTCGTGGGTTGGGCTGTGGGGTCATCACCGCATCATACACAACTTGTGACTTGTGGTGGAAGTGCGCTGACACTCTGGTATGATACTATCTGTAAGCAGTGAGAGCAAAGGTGACAGATTGTGTCCTGTGAGACCGTTCCAGTTCTTCTGACTGTTGAGGAAGCTGGCGTGCTGCTGCGGATTGGGCGGACCAAGGCGTATGCGATGGCGAGGGAGTGGCGGGAGACCGATGGGCGGTCGGGTCTGCCGGTGATCGATCTGGGTCATGTGTTGCGGGTGCCACGGCGGGCGCTCGAGGATCTGATCGGTGCTGAACTCGCCTACTTCGACAGCCCCGGCCGGATCGAAGAGACCAGGGAAGCCGCACCGCCGGCCGAACCACCGAAACCACGCACGAGCGATCCGGCCGAAGAACGACCCGCTCAGCGCTCACCGACGACGAGGCCAACTCGAAAACACCGGAACCTTGCCGCAGATCAGCTCGACCTCTTCGACTCGCAGCCCAGCTCCACCTGAGGACGGAGATCCCATGTGTACCCACCCGCAGCGATTTGAGGACAGACGGGTGCACACCTGCGGTGACCGGGCGGAGGTGGGACTGTGACGGTGCGGGTGACGACGTTGAAGGGCGGAGAGGCTGGTCGCTATTACACCGAGCAGCTCCCGTCGTACTATCTGGATGCGGGTGAGCCGCCGGGCCGCTGGCTCGGACGTGGTGCCGCCGAGTTGGGTCTTGATGGTGTGGTCGACGATGAGGCGTTTCTGGCGGTGATGGCCGGGGAGCATCCGATGACCGGGGAGCGGTTGGGTCGCCGCTTCGGCGACAGCTCGGTGCGGGGGTTCGATGCGACGTTCTCGGCGCCGAAGTCGGTGTCGGTGCTGTTCGCCGTCGGCGACCAACAGTTGCGCTGGGAGGTGACGGAGGCGCATGACCGGGCGGTCGACGCGGTGCTCGACTGGATCGAGTCCCAAGCTCATACCAGGTTCCGGTGGCGGGGTCATGTGGTGTGTGTCGACGCCGAAGGCATCGTGGTGGGGGTGTTCCGTCAGCACACGAGTCGCCGTCTCGACCCCCAGTTGCACACCCATGCGGTGATCGCCAACCGGGTCAAGGCTCCGGACGGGCGCTGGCTGGCGCTCGATGCCCGCACCATCAAGATGGATCAGCGGACCTTGTCGGGTTTGTATCACGCTGGGCTGCGGGCCGAGTTGACCCGCCGTCTCGGAGTCCGCTGGCAGCCTCCTGACAATGGGATCGCTGAGATGGTCGGTGTCGATGCGGAGGTGTTGGCCGGGTTCTCGCAACGCAGCCGCGAGGTGGAAGGCCGTGTCGACGAGAAACTGGGCCGGTTCCGCACTGACCTCGGGCGGGAACCGACCGCACGGGAACGGTGGCGCCTGGAACGCGAAGCCGTGTTGGACAGCCGCCCCGCCAAGACACACGGTCACGGTGCCGGCGAGTTGCATGCCGAGTGGCGCAGCAGGTTGCGGGCCCTCGGCTACGAACCGCACGACCTCGCCGCCGGCATGGTGGGTCGGGTCCGCGAGGCGACCGGCATCGACCAGGCGACAATGGCCGGAATGGTGGAGGGGGCGTTGGTGGCGTTGACGGAGCGGCAGTCGACGTGGCGTCCCGCCGAACTGGTCCGTGAGCTCGCCGCCCTAGTCCCCACCAATGTCACAGTCGAACCCGATCGTCTCTGCGGGTTCCTGCAGGACCTCGCCAACCACCATGCGACAGACCGCTGTGTCGACCTGTCCCCACCAGTTCCGGCTGGTGCCGTGCTGCGCCGGGATGGGCGCCCGATCAGAGAAGCCACCGTCGACCGGATTCTTTCAACCCAGGCGATTCTCGAGGAGGAAGAACGGATCATGGAATGGGCGGGGCGGCAGCGCCGTTTCGCCGACATCATCGACACCACACCCCGGGATCTCGATACGGACGGTTTGAGTGCGGGCCAGGCCGAAGCATGCCGGGCAGTAGCCGGTGGGGCACCGTTGGAGCTGATCGTTGGACCAGCCGGATCCGGCAAGACCACCGCCCTCGCTCCCGCCGTCACCTACTTACAACACCGCGGCCAGACGGTGTTCGGGGTGGCACCCACCGCAGTAGCCGCCGAGGTGCTCGCCACCGAAATCGCCATGGCGGCCGACACGTTGGATAAGCTCCTCTACGAACACTCCCGGCCCGACCGGCCACCACAACCGGCATACGATTTGCCGCGGGGGTCGACGGTGATCGTCGATGAAGCCGGCACAGTGTCAACCCCGAAACTCGCCGCCCTCACCCGTCTCGCCGATGACAAGTTGTGGCGGGTGGTGATGGTGGGTGATCCCCGCCAGTTCTCCGCCGTCGGTCGGGGCGGCATGTTCGCCCACCTCGTCGACACCTACGGCGCCATCGAACTCGACCACATCCACCGCTTCACCCACCAATGGGAAGCCGACGCCACCCGACGACTCCGCACCGGAGATGTCTCCGTCGTAGCAGAGTATGAGCGTCACGGTCGCCTCCACGACGGCACCCCCGACGTCATGGAGACAGCAATCGTCGACGCCTGGTATGAGGCGCGGCTGCGAGGCGAGTCGGTGGCGTTGATGGCCAACACCAACCACACCGTCCACCGGCTCAACCGGCTCACCCAACAACGACGCATTGCCACCGGTGAGCTCGACCCGACCGGGCCGGCCCTCAACCTCGGCCGCCAGCGGCTGCTCGTCGGTGACGAAGTGGTCACCCGCCGCAACCAGCGCACCCTGCGCACCGACCACGGCGTCATGGTCAAGAACCGGGACCACTGGATGATCGAAGCCATCCACACCGACGGTGCCGTCACCGTCACCGGACGGGCAGGCACGGTGCGTCTACCCGCCGACTACGCCGCCAAAGACCTTGAGCTGGGCTATGCCCAGACCAGCCACGCCACCCAAGGCCGCACCGTCGACACCAGTCTCCTCCTCATCGACGGCCCCATCGACAGCCGCGGCCTCTACACACCACTAACCCGAGGCCGGCACGCCAACCACACCTACATCGTCACCACCGACAACGAAAAGGCAGTGGACGTCCTTACCCAAGCCATCGCTCGGGACTGGATCGACCAGCCCGCCATCACCCGGCGAACACGCCTCGAAGCCGGCAAGGCGTTGACCTCGTCGCTCGGACGCGGACAGTTCGGAGACGATCTGCACGCCGCCATGCACCCACCTGGTCACGACGTCGGCAAACCAAACCTCAACTCCGACGACTACCAGACCTGGCAGAAGATCAACCGGAGCATCGAAACCGCCAAACAACGACACATCGCCGAGGGCGCTCGGAGCCGACACACCCCCGGCATCGGCCGCTGACATGTCGGCACTCCAGGTTGGGAGCTCTAACTCAAGACGGCAAGCCCCAACGTGCGGCGTTAGCAAGTCCCTGTCGGCGACCGCTAACCCCCATCTGGTTCCACAATGTCCGCAGTCTGCGGCGGGCATGGCGCTCGGAGCATCCCAGCTCGGCGGCGACATCCGCAACGGTCGCCCCCTGCAGTAGTCGCTCAAGGATGGCTAACTCATCCAATCCAATGCTGTTTGGGGGAATGTCGAGGCGGGATACCAAGCTCGGAGCGATGCGGTGGGGGACCGGGTAGTAACCCGCCGCAACAGACTGAATGACGGGTCCGAGATCTTCTCGAAGCCGATCGGCCGCGATCAGCGCAGCCGCACCAAGGCGGGCGGCCAGCCGCTGCTCGGACTCCTCGGCTCGTTCCGCGACTACGACCAACCGTGGCCTGTCGTGGGCCTTCACGTCAGCCAGCTCCTCCCAGGCGATCACATGAAGCCATGGCGTACCAGACGGCGCCCGAGCGGTCGGAAGAATCCGAGCCCCTACCCGCTCAAGTTCATCAACGAGATGGCGTTGCTGGGCGGCGAGTGGGGACACGGACAGATCGCACAAAGCGTTGCGATCCGACGGCGGAAGGATTGTTTGTGAGATGAGAAACCTCCTGAGAGAACCAAGGACGTCTTGTCCGTGTCCATACCTTCAAGAATGTCGCCGACGTTTGGCCGTGCCCGGACACATGTCTTGAGGTAGGGCGTGGTTCTGCTGCTGCGCCAACCCGATGCCAAGTGTGCGTTGAGCAAGGGAGAGACCTGACTATGGGTTACCGACGAATAGCTCGCCTGGGTGTGACGATCGCCATGTTCATGGTGATAGTGGTACCCGTCGCTGTGTCGGCTTCAGAAGAGGAACCGACTCCAGCTGCAGAACCGACTCCGGCCCTGTTCGAGGGCGCCGTCATCGACATGAGTAAGGATTGGGAAGGCGCTGGTGCTTGCATGGTCTGGCCCGAAGCCATCGACACACCGGAGTGTTTCCGCACCGAGGTCGAGATGGACAAGCGCATTGCCGAGCTCGAACGTCAGTTGCCGCAAGCGGAAGCCGAAACTCGACGGCCGCTTGGTTCCGCACCAACGGGTGTTACGAACTGCTCCAGCTCCGTGCGTCTTTATGACGGTACGTCCTATACCGGGGCGGCCCTGTATCTCAGAGGGCGACAAGTGTGGTACAACCTCGTCGACGCCGGTTTCAACCAGATGACGTCGTCGTTCAAGATCGGCGCCTGCTCCGCATACTTCGCCGACCTGGCCGGCGGCGGCGGGGATTGGTATCCAACGAGTCAGACACAAGCGTACGATATGGCTACCTCGATGGCCAGTGGATGGGACAACGACGTCTCATCGGTGTGGATCACCTGACAGGACGCTCTGAGGAGGGACGTGGGGGGCAAGGACGGCACTCCAAGGGAACAGGATCAGGAGGCGGATCAGTTCTTCGACGAGCTTCACGCTGCGACCTTCAGACAGGTCGTTGCGTATTGCAGACGTCGTGCCGCGACCCCTGAGGACGCTGATGATGCGGTGGCCGAGGTCTACGTGGTTGCTTGGCGCAACCTCCACAAGGTGCGCTCCGCAGACGTACCGATAGCGTGGCTCTATGGCGTTGCTCGCCGTGTCCTTGCCAACCAACGACGTGCACGTTCGCGCAGTCTTCGGTTGATCGAACGCCTCAGCCTTGAGCGGTGGCAGAAACGCAGCGTGAGTCCTGCCGACCTTGTCGCCTCCTACGAGGGAAGCGACGCCATTCTTCTCGCGCTAGCGCAGCTCTCTCCGATGGATCAGGAACTAATCCGCTTGTCATCCCTCGAGAGCCTCTCCAATGCCGAGATCGCGATTGTCCTCGATCTTCGACCAGACCGGGTGCGAGATCGCCACTATTCAGCGCGCAAACGCCTCAAGCAACGACTGAGCGTGTTGCAGACATCCGACATTCCCGATGAGGTGGACACATCTAGAGCAGGCACCAAACAGGGGGATGAAACGGGAGAATCAGGGGGCGCGTGTGACTAACCATAACCAAGACCCGTACGAGCTGCTGCGACGAGCCGATCCGGCGCCGCTCGAAGACATGCCTGGCCCCGAATCAGACTTTGGCCAACGAGTCAAGGCCGCCGCCAAAACGGGACTGCCTATCGTACGGCAACGCAAGCGACGGGTTCTGACCGTGGCTATTGCAGCCGCTGCCGCATTGGGCGGCGTTGCAGCCGCCTACTACCTCACCCGCCCAGCCACAGAACCCAGCGTCGTTGTTTGCTACGAAGCAACGGCCCTCGATTCGACGCGAGAGGCCGTCGCTGCTCCATCAGCGTTGACCACCGCGGCGTGTGAGCAGTCTTGGCGTGACGGCACACTCAAGTCCGACACGGTTGCAGAAGGTGAGATTCCACCCCTCGTCGGCTGCGTGAACGACACCGGCACCCTGTGGGTCTTCCCAAGCGATGATGTAGCCGTGTGCAAGGATCTTGGACTGGCCAACCACGAACCAACCCGCACCGCAGACGACAGCACCACACTCATGGGACTTCTTACCGACATGCTCAGCATCGGAGAGTGTCTCTCGCTCGCTGACGCCCAGGACGAAACCTCGCGACTCCTCGACGCCAACAACCTGACACAGTGGCAGGTTGTGGTAGCGACTGCTCCCACTGAAGAACGGCCGTGTGCCAGCTTCAGCCTCGACTCCCCAACCAAGACAATCAACCTCGTCCCCATTCCTATACCCCCTCAGAATGAGGACTAACGTTGGCGAAGCGCAGTTCGGCCCAGTGCGACGAAGCTGGTGGATTCTGCAGACGAGCCGGCCCACCCAGAGTGTCACTCTCGCCTTACCCCTGTCGCGACCCTACTCGCGGTTTTTTCCCTGTTTCTACAAAGGCAGGCGACACTCGTGCCCTCCGGGACACATACCAAGCGACACCCCAGCGCCGGACGGAGAGTCACCGCGTTTCACCGAAAGGGGAATCGGCCGTCGGCTTGGCCCATCTCAGCAGCAGACGGGCGGTGTTGGACCTCGTGGCCCGATCGGAAAGGAGCAATCAGAGATACTCACCAAGGAGAGTGCCCCAAATGATGGAACAACCATTGAGCGGCTCCCCTCGGGGAGGCGCAGAAGGGAAGAGGCTGATATGAGGAGAGTTTCGACACTTGTCCTCGCGTTCATGCTGGCAATGGTCATGTCTATTGGCTCAGCATCGGCCGAAACATGGTCCGGCTCGTACGGTCCGTGTCAGATGCCGGTGAATGTGCACTCCACAACTGCGATGTACGTCGAGCACAAGGTGATCTCGAGTTTCACCACCACGTACTTCAATTGGTGGGGGACCTGGACCTACAAGGTCAAGGTCAGTAGTCACGGAGGACACAACGCCAACGGTACGTTCAAGGTCAGCGGCGGTGATGTCACCGCAGGTTGGGCTTCGTGCGTCCCGGCGTAAGCGTAGTCACTGACACCGGACGGCGCCGCCGATCCAGTTGGCGGGTCCGTTCGGTGTCGCTCGGTGTCGCTGCGGGTCTTGTTGTGGCTCTCGCCGCGTGCTCGGGCATAAACGACCCAGAGGCGGCATCGTCGACGTCTGTTGCCGACGTCTCAGACGAACGTGATGTATTCGCTGCCCACATGAAGAGCTGCCTAGCAGAGTCAGGATTCGCCGCCGAGGTCACGCCGGATGGTGGGATCCAGATGAGATATCCAAACGATCAGGAAGAAGCGGCGGCAGCAGCTCAGCAGGCTTGTCTGGGGAGTTCCCCTGAGTACGATCCGAGTCTTCCGCTGCCATCGGAGGCGGAACTTGCGGCTCTGTTCAGCTCGCTCCTCGAGACGAAGGCGTGTCTTGAGGCACAAGGGTTCGAAGTGAGCGATCCGCCGACAGCAGACGCATTTGCGGAGAACCCGGGCATGTGGCACCCGTACCTGTCTATACCGGAGGACCTGCCCATTGAGGCCTGGCACGAACTCAACGCAAAATGCCCTCAGCCGTGAGACCCATGGCGTGTCGCATCGCTTGCGAGAGTCGAGCCGCCGTTGTACAGGGATTGGAACGAACCCGGCTGCAGAGAGCTGGAGTCGAAGCCGCCTACGATGTGCATCATTGAGAGGATGTGCATCATTGAGAGGATGTGCATCATTGAGAGGATGTCCGGTCTGCGACGATAAGGAGGGGTTCACTACGCCGGTCGATCCATGGAAGTGCGGGCGTGTGGCCTGTTCGGCGGCGGTGTTGCGGTCTTCTCGGTTGCGGCTGGGAAGGTGGTGGACATGCGTCGACTAGTGAGTGTCGTCGTGATTCTGGCTGTCGGGTCCGGTTTGGTTGCGGTTGGCTGGTGGGCAGGCAGGGAGACGATGGCGACGCCTGAGGATCCGCTGGGCACCGTCGAGCCTGTCACCTACAAGGTGATCGACGGGACATTGGGGCGTACCTTGTCGTTTGCTGCGGTGGCAGAGTGGTCGCTTTCGTCGGGTATTCGTGGTGCAGCAGTCGGCACGGTGACGTCAGTGGATGTCACCCCTGGTGCCGTGGTAGAACAAGGGAGCGTGCTGTTCACAGTGGATCTGAGACCGGTCGTTGCGGCTAGGGGATCAGTGCCTTCGTTCCGTGACATGACGCTTCGCGACGAGGGGCCTGATGTTGTTCAGCTCCAGCAGTTGTTGACGGACTTGGGGTTCTATGAGGGCGACGTCGACGGGTCACTCGGGTCGGGGACTCAATCTGCTGTCAAGGAGTGGCAGAAGAGCCTTGGGATCAAGGACGATGGTGTTGTCCGCCGAGCCGATATCTTGTTCTTTCCAGAGCTTCCTGTTCGTGTCGTACCGAGCGAGACCACCCAGGTCGGAGTTGGCCTGGCGGGTAACGAGATTGCGTTGCAGTTCGTTGACGGTGATCCTCGGTTGTGGATTCCGCTTGCATTGGAGCAACGCTCCCTGGTGCCGTTGAGTGCTGAGGTCCTCGTAGCGCACAGCGGAGGTGTGTGGGAGGCGCGAATAGAGCGAGCCGACGAGCACACCGAGGAAGGGCGACTTGATCTGATATTGGAGGGCCCGAATGGTGGCGTCGTGTGCGGCGACAGCTGCGAAGCGACCATACCTCTTGGCGAACGCACCAACTTCCCGGCCGAAGTCATCGTCATTGCCGAGACCAGCGGACCGGTTGTTCCTGTCGCTGCGCTCATCACCGCTCCTTCGGGTGAGGTATCGGTCCGGTTGGCTGACGGCAGCGAACGGAGCGTGACGATCTTGGTGGCTACCAACGGCCTTGCGGTGGTGAGTGGGGTAGTTGAGGGTGACTCTCTCCTTCTCCCACTTGGCGAGGTGGGAGGGTGATTAGCGTCGAGGACCTTAGCTTCTCGTACACCAGTCGCAGCGAGGAGCTATTCAGGGACCTAAGTTACGACTTTCCGGCAGGTGCGGTAACCACAGTGACTGGCCCATCGGGATCGGGAAAGTCGACACTCCTGTACCTTCTTGGCTTGCTGCTGACCCCGTCGGGGGGCGCTGTTCACTACGACGGGCGCCCCGCGAGTGACCTGTCTGATCGGGAACGGTCGAGGCTCAGAGCCCTCCACGTTGGATTTGTGTTCCAGGATGCGGCGCTTGATCAGTCGAGAGCCGTTTTGGACAACGTTGCCGAGGGTGGTTTGTACGGGGGCATGACCCGGCGAAGAGCCGCACGAAGAGCGCGGGAACTACTGGAGCAATTCGGCGTTGAAGTCCCTGAGAAGCACAAGCCAGGAGAAGTTTCCGGTGGGCAAGCGCAACGGATCGGGCTATGCAGGGCCCTGATCAAGGAGCCCACGGTTGTACTCGCCGACGAACCGACCGGGAACCTTGACCGGGCGAGCGCCGACGTGGTCCTCGATGCACTAGTCGATGTCGCTCGGAATGGTGCAACGGTGGTGATCAGCAGCCACGATCCAGTCGTGGTCCAACGAGGCGATTATGCGCTCGAACTCTGAACACCAGCTTGGCCCAATGACTCTGATCGGCGAAGCTTCACGAGTCTCCGTCTCACAACCAGTGGCATCGATAATGACGGGACTCATCGTCGCTGTTGTCTGTGGCGTGATTCTGTCGACTACGGGCCAAACAGTCCAAGCCGAAGAACAGGTGCTCGCTCGGATCGACGATGCCGGGACACGCGCGATTGTCATCACCGACGAGCAGGGCAACGCCGAGATCTCCGCAACCGCGGTCGAGCGGATTGCCGGTCTATCACATGTCGAGTGGGTACTCGGTCTCAGCAGCGCCACCGATATCAGAAACGCCGCAATTGGGGCTGGGGGGAGCCCAGCCACTCTGAGGATCCTCTATGGGACACCTCCCGAAGCGTTGGCAACACTCGGGAGGACTCCTTCGGCGGGAGAGGCGCTGGTTGGTGCAGACGCGCAGAAGACCCTTGGGCTCGAGCGACCCATTGGTGGTGTTCTTCTCCCTGACGGTGACACGGTATCTGTCGTTGGTGGCTTCTCGGCGTCGGAGCCGCTGGCGTTTCTCAACCGCAGCCTGCTCGTCACCCCAACAAACACGACAGATGCGCCGTTGCGGTCAATCCATGTGCAGGCAACAGACCCAGAGCATGTCGAGCCGGTCAGCCAAGCGGTACTTGCAGTGCTCGACCCACTGGATTCGTCGTCGCTGTCAATCCAGACGTCTGAGACACTCGCCGACATTCGGGCTGCGGTCGCAGGAGAGCTCGGCCAGTTCTCCCGCTCCCTCGTCCTGCTCGTGCTCGGTGTCGGGCTTGTCCTCGTTGCGCTCACCGTCTACGCAGGGGTCACTCTGCGCCGCCAGGACTTCGGTCGCCGTCGAGCGCTCGGCGCAAGCCGCACTGCCATCATCAGCCTTGTCGCCGTCCAGAACCTTCTTGTGGCCGTTGCCGGTGCTTGTGCGGGTGCGGCCGCTGGAGCGTTCCTGGTGTGGCGTTGGACCGGGTCAATCCCCCGACCCTTCTTCAACCTCGCAGTCGTCGTCCTTGCGATACTGGCCTCGCTGGTGGCCGCCCTGCCACCCGCCCTCGTCGCCGCCCTGCGCGACCCGGTTCGCGTTCTCAGAGTGCCCTAGCAACGGCGAACACACGCGGGATTGTTATCGCGCTCTTCGCAAGACCCGGCGACAATCCTGCCGTTCGAGACACTTACGAAGTAGGACCAGTCGAGTGCGGGCCAATGGAGAAGGGAGAGGCGTCGGCAAACGCAAGTCCACCCCCTACACCAGCATTCATCCCAGAAGAGAAGGTGAGATGAGATCTCCGACATTCAGGAATAGGTCAATCACCGTGCTCATCGTGGCGCTGCTTGTCCTGGCGCTCGCAGCTCCCGCCCTAGCGCTCGTAAGCGAATCGGGCTATAAGTACTGCAACGGATATATCCCATACTCGCGAGCCTATTCCACAGGCACCACCGAGCACTTCCCCCCAGGAAGCGGATACGGGATCTACTACAACGGCTCATCGTGGAAGGTCACAACACAGTGGTCAAGCTCCGGCGACGGCTTCTGGTTCGTACAGACAAATGGCTCCCTGAACGACCCAGGAACGTACGCGGTGTGTAGCCAGTACCCGTACTAGATGTTGAAGCTACTCCGCAAGCGTGAGGAAACGAGGACGGCGGTCCACGCGATCGCCGTCCTCACGCTCATCGCAGTCGGATCGCTGGCTGCATGCGGGACCGACGCCGATCCCGAGACGGCTCCAGATTCGCCGCTCACGCGCTGGGAGGCGGACATGGAGCGGTATCTGCTGGCACAAGCAGCATGTCTCGAAGAAGCGGGCTGGGTGGTACAGGTAGACCTTGCGGGTCGAAGCCTCGAGATCCCGGACCTGCCGCGGGACCAACAATCGGTCTTCGCTGACGTGAAGGCCGGTTGTGACCTTGAGCTTGGTGAACCCCCACCACCCCCATCGCCTGACGAAGCCTTCATCCGCGACTTCTACGATCAGCTGGTCGCATCCAAGCAGTGTCTAGAAGAAGCAGGCTATCCCGTGAGCGACCCGCCCTCCTTCGATGCATTCCGCGAGTCCTGGACATCGGGCCCATGGAGCCCATACCTCGATTTGGCAGGCACTGATTGGGAGGACGCCATAGACGCCTGCCCTCAGCCCGGCTGACGTGACCTCACACCAAGGCCGGCAAACGCCTAGCGACCAGGTCCGCCTCTCAGGCCGACTCGCATTCGACCCGACGATGCTGTAGCCCCACCGCGACCCCCGACGACGAGACCGCACGGTTCAGCCGACCAGCCGTCGATGTGGCCTCGAGAAGTCCTAGTAAACAAAATGTGGATCTGGTGCGACGTAGGTGGTGAGGCGAACGGACGAACGAACCGCCTCGACATCGGAGGAACGATGAAGCTCGACACAATCGCAGCTCACCACGCCCGTCTAGCAAACCGCTCAGTGAGTCGAGCAGAACGCCCCACTGTCGGCCACCCAATTGACCTCAATCGTCGGGTCATCACAAGAATCTGCTGGGTAGCGGCAACAAGTATCGCGGTCGTCGCAGTGATCGTGCTCAAACACCCTTCAGCTTGACGATTGCCCAGGAGGGCGTGCCTACGAGGATCTTGGAGCTGGACCCTCCGGGTGGCGACACCATCGGAACAGCATCCCACCCGATATCGACCCAAAGCGCTGCGAATAGCTGAGGCAAGCTCGGCTCTGGCCGATCCAGGCCGGCGAACAGACACGAGCGTGGTCAGGCCGGCCGAAGATGCGCCCGCGGACCGCCGTACGCCTGAACGGGGTCTGAGAAAGTAATGGAACAGAGAACGGATGAAATCCGCTGCTCCGAGAAGGATCGTGTGGGTTCAGCTCCGGCGCTGACAACGCGCTTCGAGGTCGGGGCTGGCGCCTATCTGGCGCCTATCGACTTGGAGAACCAGGCAACACGCAGTGGAATCACCAAGAACGACCTGGCACCATAATCCCCTGGTCACACTGGGTTTTCAATAGCAGTTCATCATTGCCCGATACCAAGTGCCAAGGCCCGTTGTTGACTGGGGGTCAAGAGGTCGCCGGTTCAAATCCGGCCAGCCCGACGAGGTGGAATCCCTGCCGAGGAGTTCCCTGCAGGAGGAACCTCGAAACGGAGTACCAAATCTGGCGACTACGTTTCACTCCGTCGATTCAAGACAGCATGGTTGTGGTGATCGACGACGAGCGGAAGCGGGAACGATGAGAACTCGGTGGTTCTGGGCGCAGCCGTTTCGAGTTGGCGGCATCGTTGTCACGATGCTGGCCGCTGGGGGGTTCGGCGCTGCCATCGCGATTGGAGACCATTCCGCCAACTGGTGGCAAAGGATGCTCCTGTGGGGGTTGGTTGTGTTGGCGCTGGGTATGGCGGCGATGATGGCTCGTTCGGCTGCTGTCAGGGCTGGACGCAACGGCGTGGCGTCACTCTGGGTGTGGAGACAGCAGAGGCGTCGGTGGATTCCCTGGAGCGAGATCACGTCCTTCGGAGCGGACCCCCGCTGGGAAGTGGTGGGGGTGGTACTCGCCGACGGTGAGTTCCAGCCCCTGATTCCGCTGTTCGATTTCGAGTTGATCGACTGGGTGGACCTCCTGCGACGGAGAGGATCACCGACGAATTCTGAACGGGCAGGGCGGCGCCTCATCGGACGCCTCGCGAGGGTCCGTTTCCATCACGGGAGCGGGCCAGCGTCGGACGCCGTCGCGATCGTGGACACTCCGAGGGTGCAGGCTCGGTCAAGACGTACTGGTATCGGCGACCGGAGTCCGCTCGGCCTCCCGGGGACCCTCGCGACAGATGCGGCCCGCTCGCCAGATGCCCTGCCCAGCGACCGTGCCGTGGCCGCAGCACCCAGGATCCGCCCCCACCGAAAGGGGACGTACGTCAAAGCGGCACTGCTGCTTCTGATATTGGGCGCAATCTCGACCCTCGACATCTGGTCGAGCGTGTTCGAACCGGATCTCGCTGCCGGGACGGTGGTCAGCAGAGCTGAGGCGTGCGAGTCCAATGGCTGTGCGGCGATGGCAACGATCGAAACGACGATCGATGACACGACCTTCGTGTTCGAGGCACCCTACGACGGGGAAGATGCGGCCGTCCAGGTTGCCTACGACCCAGCTGACCCACAGGCGACGCTGCGCTTGTACGACGACCAGGCGTTTCGCGTGAAGCTGACGATTGCCGCGGCTGGAGCCGCATTGGCGATATGGCTTGTGGTCCTGATCGGCAGGCGACTACGTCGCGACCGATCGTCTTTCGGTCCGCTCATCGACTGACATGGCCCACTCGAACGAAGCCAGCCGAACGGACCCGGCTGCCCGCCGATCTGCTTTGTCGGGCGGCTCACCGTCTGAAGGCAGTCTCGCCACCCGCCGGTGCCTCACGAACCGCGATCAGTCCACCGGCTCCAGGACCACCACGGCGGTCTCGACGGAACGCCGCGCCGCGTACTCGTCCAGGTTCTTGTCGAGTTCCCGCCACCGGTCCCATAGGCGAGCCCGTTCCTCGCCGTCGGCGGCACGGCCCCGCACCGTGCTCCGGCCCTGAGCCGTCACGACGCTGACCTCGGGATGGGCTTGGAGGTTGAGCCACCAGGCGGGCTCGGGGTTGGCCCAGCCGTTCATGGCCATGGTCACCAGGTTCGGGCCGTCGTCGAAGTAGCCGAGGATCACGGGCCGCTCCTGGCCGCTGCGGCGCCCGATGGTCGTGACACGCATCATGCCCCAGCGGTTGGCCTTGGCGCGCCGCAATCCGAACCGGCCGCCGGTGATCCGGTACAGGCCCCGGTGCACCGACCAGGCGAGGCGAACGAACCACCGCGGAGGGAGCCACGCACGTGACTTGCGCTCGTCTGACATGCCAACGTCCCCCTTCGAGATCGGTGCATCAAGGCTAGCTGCCGGCTCGGAGGTGGGGCTTCCCGACGGACAGCCGCATCGCGGACCCTCACACCCCTTTCGCCAGCGCCCGTGCCAGTTCTGCGATCACGGCCACGGCCGGGCAACCGAGCGACGCCGTCCAGTCCAGGGCTGCCGGCTTCGAGCCCCACTGCCCGGTGCGGAGGAAGCGCAGGCCGCGGGCGGTGATTGCGCGGCTCGATTCCCGCCTCGTCTGCCGAGCTCGCCACTCGGCCAATCCATCTGCAATAGTGCTCCCATGGATTGGTGGACCGAGTTCTTCGACGCCCGCTACCTGCAACTGTGGGGACCCATCCTCGAGGGACGTGACGGGGCCGCTGAGGCTCGCGCCGCAACCGAGCTGGCGGGCGTTGCGCCCCCGGGCCGCATCCTCGACGTCCCGTGCGGGTTCGGTCGGGTGTCCCAGCCGCTGGCGGAGCTCGGATTCAGCGTGGTGGGGGTCGACCTCTCGCCGGAGATGGTGACCGAGGCGCGGCGTCGCTGTGACGGGCTCGACGTCGAGCTGATCGAAGGCGACATGCGGGACCTGCCGGTGGAGGGGATCTTTGACGCCGCCCTCTGCCTGTTCTCCTCGATCGGGTATTCGGGTGAGCCCGACGACGACCTCCGCTTCTTCACCGCGGTACGAACCCACCTGGCCGACGGAGCCGCCCTGGTGATCGATGCCCAGCACCGTGACTATCTGGCGGCTCACCCCATCGGACAGAGGTGGTTCGACGTCGAGGGGTTCCCAGTGGTGATCGAGCACCGCATGGACTGGGTCACCGGGCTCGGCGGCGACGTCGTTCGCTGGCACGAGGATGGCGCTTGGCACGAGCGACGATCCGAGTTGTACCACTACACCGCCACCGAACTCGAACGGCTCCTTCACACCGCAGGGTTCTCCAGCACTGAGTTCTTCGGGAGCCTCGATGGGTGTGCCTTCAGCCCCGACACTCGTTTGGTGGTGGTGGCCCGCTAGGGGAGCGGCGGTTAATCGTCTCGATTAATCATGACGTGATAGCGACCCAAGGCATCAGCGATACCTTGCCGCCACAGCTCCACGTATTCCGTCGATGACGTGATCCCGTCGGGGCTTTGACTGAGATCCACGGAATCCGCTCGGTACCAATCGACGTCGGTCCGGGCGAGATGATCGAACATGATCTCCAAGTACTCGGCGGCGAGGAGAAGCTCGTGGATTGCGACCTCTTGTGTAAAGACCTCGTCGCCGTGCTCCAGTAGCCAGTTTCTGTCGTCATCGTGGCCTTGGATCGCGTCGTCGGCGCGGGACCACTCGGTTGCGACAAGCACGCACAGCAGGTTCTTCACCTCGGGCAGGTCGCCGGCGACCGGTTCGAGCTCCGTGACGGCGAACGGGTTGGCCACCACGGGCTCGATAGCCGTGATCCACTCGATGACGCGTTCTCGGGCGATCGTTGCTGCTTCTTCGCCCACGGCGCTCTCGAGCGGGGGTTCAGCGAACAACGAGAAGACGTTGAACTCCAATTCCGAACCGCCCGGCACAGTGACCAGCTCCCCGTTCCAGCTCAGGCGGTCCACATCAGCGTCGTCGGTGCTGCCGTCTCGCCTGCCGAATGTCAGTTCGATGCCGACGGTCTGGTACGCAGCGAAGAGCTGGAAGTTTCGGCGATGGTTGAACCACAGCAAACCGTGGACGATGCTCAGCCAATCGTCGTCGGCGGTCGTGAACGGCTCGGCCCCAGTCGTGCTGTCGAAGAGCCGGCCAGTCGCAATCATGCGATCAATCTCTTCTCCCGACAACGGTATGTGCACGACCATGTCGTCGACCGCGATGTCGCCGTCGACTGTCTCGATGAGGTTTCTCGTGGCGTTGAAGCTGGCGCACTCTGTGGACCGAACCAGGGTCATCGCTTGCTCGAGTTCAGCCTCCGCGAGCTCCTCGGGGGCCAGGGCACCCGTAGTTGTGGTCGTCGTTGCAGTGGTCGACTCGGCGAGCGTTGTCGAGGGAGCCGGTGCTGACGTTGTTGTGGAGGCGGTCGGCTGGTTCCCGCAGGCACCAACGGCAACCGCGAGCACCACGACGGACAAGCTCATGCGTCTGCGCATCATGCCGAGGCTAGCCCGGGAGGGGAGTCGATATTCCTTCTTCGTGGCGGGGCAGGGGTCTGTTTCGTGTCGGCGACACCTGGTATGATCGAACACATGTTCGATAGGTATGCGGGTATTCCGCGAGGGCTGGACGAGATGGAGCCGGGTCCTGTCCTGGCTGCGTTCTTGTCGTCGATCGATGTTGACGACCTATCTGGTCATGATCGGGTCGTGGTGTTGCGGGCTCATCAGCGTTTGGCGTCGCATTACGCGGCGCAGGTGTTGGGAGACATGGTGGCGGTGGCCGATTCCATGGTCGATCTCGGTGAGGATCCCGGATTCGCGGAGGAGGCGGCCGCGGCGGAGATTCGGGTGGCGTTGCGCCTGACACGGCGTGCCGCCGACAACGAGCTCGCCCTCGCCTTCGATCTGCGGCGGCGGCTGCCCCGAGTGTGGGACCTGCTCGTCTCAGGTGAGATCGACGTGCGGCGCGCCCGGGTGTTCGCAGCCGGGACGCTGCACCTCCCCGACGTCAACGCCCGCGTCGTGGTCGACGAGGTGGCCCCGGTGGCCGCCCGGCTGACGACCAGTCAGCTGGCAGCTCGTATCCGGCGGCTGTGCATCGAGGTTGATCCTGAGGATGCCGAGCGCCGCTACGCGGAGGCCGTTGCCGATCGCAGGGTCGTGTGTGAGCCGACCGAAGCCGGTACTGCCAACCTCTTGGGCCTGGACCTTGCGCCGGATCGAGTCGCGGCGGCGGCTCGCCACATCAACTCTCTGGCCCGTGGCCTGAAGGTCGATGGCGAGTTGCGGACCATGGACCAGATCCGCGCCGATGTCATGTTGGACCTGCTCGGAGGCGCCGGCGCCGCCGGTGGGACGGGTGGCGATCGAGGCATGGTCGACATTCGGGCCGATCTCGAGACCTTGGCTCGGCTTTCGGAATCTCCCGGCGAGTTGGCCGGGTACGGGCCGGTTGTTGCCGATGTCGCCCGTCAGGTGGCCGAATCGCAGTCTGGGGCCGAGTGGCGATACACGGTC
>Ga0307422_1000599_pt1 | contig 19795 bp, 18 predicted proteins | sample SalMarWE160290MG_FD_202153 | JGI IMG/M metagenome (GOLD analysis project Ga0307422, IMG submission 202153) | Salt marsh sediment microbial communities from the Plum Island Ecosystem LTER, Massachusetts, United States - WE1602-90 | ecosystem: Environmental > Aquatic > Marine > Intertidal zone >...
AAAGGACAATAATTCTTCCGCGATACCCGTCAAACTAAACAAACGGTAAGAGAGAACAAGGAGATAAAGAGTTACGGCAACTGCCATCAACTGCTTCAATCTTTTTAAGCGTGGAATAATCAGGGATGCAATCCCGGCGCAGAAAGGTATTAAAATCGGATATAATAATATACTATCCGGCATCATATCTCCATGTTATAAAGAGGCGGTGTTTTCCCTAATCTTTTCATAATATTATGCGTCTTATCCACACTCAGTTTTAACAAGTCTTTTTCCCTCAATATTTTTTCGTTATTGTTTTTGTCCACAACGGCGACCCTTTCCGTACAACAATAGCACGGATCGATGGAAGCGGTAATCAAAGCAACATCGGCGATTGTTTCACCCTTGCAAGAAGCCTTAAAAGTAGGAAGGTTATTAAAAGTGGGAGCTCTTACCTTATGGCGGTAGGGCATATTGGAACCATCGCTTCGCACGTAATGAAAAACCTCTCCTCTGGGAGCTTCATACCTGCCGCAACCCTCTCCCATGGGAATTTCTCTTATATCAGCGTCTATTACACCGCCTTCGGGGAGTTTTACCAGAGCCTGTTTTATCATAGAGATAGACTCGAAACATTCGAGGAGACGGACCACACCCTTGCTGAAAACGTCCCCGTCTTCCTGTACTATAACTTTCCATTTAAGATCCTTAAAACCGTCCAGAGGTTCATCGTGCCTTACATCCCAGGGAACTCCCGAACCGCGGCTTGTGGGTCCGAGCGCGGAATAACTGACCGCGTCTTTTTTTGTTAAAACTCCTATACCTTTAAGTCTTTTATGGATCACGGGATCATCCAGAATAGCGTCTGTTAGCAATCTAATAGGTTTCTCCATTTCCACGATTCTTTCCAGACCGTAATCTACCTGCTCTTTATTGAAATCTCTTCTCACCCCCCCGGGTTTAAACATCGCATAGTGATTCCGGTTACCGGTTAGCTTCTCGCATATTTCTAAAATAGTTTCTCTATATTTCCATGCCCACATCCAGACAGTATTATATCCGATAAAATGTCCGGCGAGCCCTACCCATAAAAGGTGAGAATGTATTCTTTCAAGTTCACAAACAACAACTCTTATCAATTGAGCCCTTTCAGGAATCTCGCAGCCGATCAGATCCTCGACCGCCAGGCAATAAGCCATGGGATGAGAGGTAGAACATATTCCGCAAATACGCTCGACCAGATACGGAACCTGATCCCATGTTTTCACTTCCGATAATTTTTCTATACCCCTGTGGTTGTAACCTATCTCGACATCGAGATCCACAACCCTTTCTCCTTCCACATAAAGCTTAAAGTGCTCCGGCTCTTCGAGCAATGGATGATATGGACCCAGAGGAATTATCGTTTGTTTCATATTCCCGACCTCTCATAATCATAATCTTCGTCCGTTACGTCCGAATTTTTGAAATCTTTTCTCAAAGGAAATTTACCCTTCGGAAACGAATCCGCCAGAAGCAGTCTTCTCATATCGGGATGCCCCTTAAAATCAACACCCAGCATCTCGTTTATTTCTCTCTCTATCCAGCGAAAAGCAGGAATTTTCTTTCCTATGGACTCGATTTCGAGATTTGAATAAGGAACAAGGGTTTTCACATTTATAACCATATTTTTATCTTCTCTTGCCAGATGATAGATTATTTCTATACCTTCTCTCATATCTATACCTGTAGCCGTACAAAATTTACATTTGTATTTCTTAAACAAATATTCCACTACCTCGGCAGCTCTTTCCGGTGTCACCCTGATATATATTCTTTTTTCCCGCGGCTTTGAAATGTCGATTATTTTCTTTTTTAATTTTTTCTTCAAATCATCCATAACTTTTACATTCTTTTTCTTAGCCATCAGATAGCCTCCAACCCCTTAATTATACCTTCTATCATAGCTTCCGGTTTCGGAGGACAACCGGGAATATATACAATTTTAACATCCGGATCCTCTTCTTTTAAAACTTTATCCACCGGACCCACAATCGAGTAGCTGTCTCTGAATATACCGGAAGAACAACCGCAGGACCCGAAAGCAACCACTAAACACGGTTTTGGCGTCTGACGATAAACTTCCAGAAGTCTGGGTTTAGCGTGAGCGTTAACAGAACCGCATACGAGTAACGCATCCGCGTGTCGCGGACTGCCAACCAACTTAATTCCGAACCTTTCCACATCATAACGGGGAGTAAGAAGTTCCAGAACTTCGATATCGCAGTTATTACACGCTGCTGTCGACAGGTGAAAAACCCATATAGATTTCTTAAAAGATTTCTTCAGAATATCCATCTATACTCCAAAATAAGCGAGAATTCCCGCTAAAATAGCGGCTCCGCTCATCCAGCCCCAGAAATATTTCATGGCGTGGTCGATTCTAACTCTGGGATTGGTGTTTTTAATCAATATCAATAACACCACTATTAACAAATACATTAAAATACCACCGATAATTCCCTTTCCCCGGAAAAGGATAATTAAAAACATTGGCAAACCAAAAAGCATGATAGCTTTACTTAATTCATAAGCCGCGAGCAGACCTCCGGAAAGTTCTATTAAAATTCCGGAACCAAGCTCGGTTTCCGCTTCGGGCAAATCGAAAGGCACTCTTCCCAGCTTCGCCTGAATGCAGAATATAGAAACCGCGAAACCCAAAATTCCATACCAGCTCGATATATTAGACCCGTTAGCTCTCTGCCAATCCATAATACCCTGTATAGAAAAACTTCCCGCTTTTGAAGCCATCATAACAATAATTATAATCATGGGCAAGTCATAGGATAGGAGTAACTTTATCTCTCTTGATACCCCTACCGAACTCAAAGGATTCCCGGAGGTCGAACCCACATAAATAAGAGCTATGGCGGGTATGGCAAACAGATACCACACGACTATTATATCTCCTATGAATCCATCGTTCATACCAAAAAAAGAAACACAAAGGATTGTAACTCCCAGCGTCACAGCGGCAAGCCCAAAGAGGGGAGCAGTAACAAAACCGGACCCGAAAGCTTCCCGGGGTATGATTACCTCTTTATAGAGCAACTTACCTATATCCGCGAATCCCTGATACCATGGAGGACCATATCTCCACTGCACTCTGGCGGAAACTTTTCTGTCCAGCCAGACGGTTAAAAGACCCACTACGGAAGCGAATACAAATCCGGGAAAAACCAGATAATAAAATAATAACTTCATAATCTTCTCCAGGGTTTTGCCTTAATCCTAGCGTCCACGCGGTCTCTCTCTATTTCTTCCTCATAAGTTATTTCCTCGAACGAGAGCGCTCCGCTGGTGCAGGTCTGCACGCACCTGGGGTCTTTTCCTTCCTCCAGCATATCAGAACAAAGATCACACTTGGAAACGATATGACGAACCCTTTTTACGGACAAAACACCGAATGGGCAGGCTATTGTACATGAAAGGCAACCGATGCATCTGAAATTATTGTGATATACAATACCATCTTCTCTTTTCTCCAGAGCTTCAACGGGACAGACAGCCACACACGAAGCGTCCTTACAATGCTTGCAATGTAAAGGTAAATCTATATTTATGTCAAATTTCGAACGGGAAAGAGGAAATTTTTCAGAATGGCTTTCATGACACGCGACGTCACAGGCGTGACACGAAATACATCTGTCCACATTAAGAACCACTCTTTTTTCTTTTTTCTCTTTCTGTTTCTTCATTTTACAATTCTCGCTTTCTCAAATCCCGGAGAAATAATACCATCCGAATCGGAATCCGCAACGAACAATTTCATGCTTTGTGGAAAATGAATCGGTACGGCTATGATATTTTCAGGGATATTAAAAGGTAAATCACCGCAATTTTCTACCGTAAAAACGAAAGAACCGTTGGGCGTTTCGATCTTGACTTTATCCTTAAGCGAAAATTTTTCCACAGTAGCAGGATTAATATATACATAAGGCTCCTTCTTATCCTCATTCCATTTAACTTTTCTTGTTATCTCTCCCCTGTGGTGATGAAAAGGTAAACCTATACCGACTACCGCAAAAGGAAATTTTTTATTTGTTAAAGAAGATGGTTTTTTATTATCAGAGGAATCCGAAAAAGGAAGTACCTTAGGAATAGAAACTTTCGCTTTTGCTCTCGATCCTTTAAGTTTTAAAAGCAGACTGCTTATAAAATCACCATCGGAAACCGCTTCTCCTACAGGGGAAATAGATTCACCTAAATTTACGATCTTTTCTTCAAGAGAAATTAAAGTACCTCTTTTCTCAAAAGAAAAAGCGGAAGGAATAATACATTCAGACTCATTGGAACCTTTAAAGAAATCCGTAGACATTACAAAGTTTAAATAATCGAATATCTCTTCGAAACCGGGAATAAACTCAAACGGATTTCCTCCGAGAATTATTAAACCTTCGATTTTTTTCTCCTTCAAAGCGTCCATAATTTTTTTGTTGTTAAAATCACCAATAATTCTACCCACACCGAGTGAATTTTGTCCGATGGGAATAACCGCAAATCTGTTTTCAGTTATTTCCGAAATTCTGGAAAGTCTACCCACGATAGAAAATGGATTGGTAAAATGCCCGTAAATATTTGAGAATAGTATCTGACCGTTCTCCGCGTTAACAAGTATTTCTGCCAGATCTTTTATTCTTGTCGAGGATATACCTGCAACAATTTCATCCGGCTTTAATCTAATTTTACCTTCGAGATAGTTTAAAAGAACCGACAGAAAATAAGACATATAACCCATTTTAACATTAAAATGTTCCGCGAAGAGTGAAACTCTGCTTTTAATAACGTCAAGCGAAACCAGGCGATTGCCTCTCTTCTTATTACGAGCATCGAGTATCGGTTTTGCCAGAGTCGGCGAAAGAGAAAAAACATCTCCTACCGTTAACACCAGATCTCCTTCGTTCAAATCTTTAAAGGAAAAATTGTTTTTTACCGATAATAACGCTTCATCTTCGAAAGGAAAAAGACCTAAAAGATTCGTATTTAAAGCTTCCGAAAGTTCCCTGGCGAGATACGCTTCTTCAAGAGTATGATTGCCGCTTATCAAAATCGCGATGTTATTTTCCTTTTCTATTATTCTCTTCAACTCAGAAACAGAACCTTCTATTGCTTTTTCTACCGTACAACTTTCTCCGAAAAGCTCCGCGTTTCTGAGGCGATAAGGAGAATGCAAAAGCTCGAGAGTAAAATTACCTCTTGGACATAAACCTCTATCACTTTTTTCATCATAGTAAAGTTTAAATAAAGAATCTTTTCCAAAAAAAGCCGCTTCCGTCGATTTTCTCTTCAGGATTATATCGTCCTGAACAGAACAGAAGGTACACTTCGTCCTATATTCTTCAACCGAAGACATTGGGATAATCCTTTATATCCGCGTAGCACATATCGGGACCGTCTTTACAGAGATAATAAGGACCAATATTGCAGCGCGCGCATTTGCCGACGCCACAGCTCATTCTTCTGTTCATAGAAAGGTAAATTTGTTCGGGCTTAAAACCGACGTCGAGCAATTTAAAGGTTACAAATTTCAACATCACTTCCGGACCGCAGGAAACGGCATAAGAATTCGAGACATCGACCTCACCTTCACAAAGGCAATCCGGTTCCAGCAAACAGGTTACAAGACCAACTTGACCTTTCCAATCCGGGTGAGTCTTATCTATTGTTAGGTTTACGGAAACTTTTTTTTTCTTATCCCACATCTTGTACTCATCTTTAAAGCACTGATCAGCGGGACTTTTCGCGCCGTAACAAATATGAATCTTTTTTATCTTATCTATCCTATCAAACAATGCGTAAATCAAAGCTCTCAGGGGAGCTAAACCAACACCTCCTCCCACAATCAAAACTTCCTTCCCTTCGAATTTATCCATCGGATAACCCTTACCGAAAGGTCCGCGAAGAGCAAGAGTATCTCCCACTTTTGCCTCATCATGAAGCTTATCGGTCACATTACCGGTTCTCATAATGGTTATATCCATTTCCTTAACTTCACCTGGAGCGGAAGAAGGCGTAAAAGGCGCCTCCCCTACACCCGGCACCGTAAGCTGCATAAACTGACCGGCTTTAAACTTTAATTTTTTATCTAATTTAAATCGATAAGTTTTTATGGTCGGAGTTTCCTCCTTGATATTTTTCAAAGTCGCCTGCCTGGGATAATATATATTTTCCATTTATTTCCCCTTCTCGGAAGACGCAAAAACACCGCTCAGGACTTCTCTCATATCGATATCGCCCAGACAATTATCGATACACCTGCCGCAACCGGTACATTTGTAAACTTTATATCTTTCATAAAAACGGTAAAATTTATGATAATATCTGTTTTTAAACTGATCCATATGAGCAAAACGCGGATTCATGTTGCCGGCCATCTGTGAAAATCCCTTAAACTGGCACGAATCCCAGACCATGTATCTTTTATACTGTTCTTTTTTATTACCCTTCCTGTCGAAAAGCGTAAAACAATAACAAACGGGGCATACATTTGTGCAGGCGCCGCAGGAAACACAGGTACTTCCGAGATCCCAACCCGCATCCGTATTAAAAGCTTTCGCAACTATCTTCTCGGGGTTAGAAAAAGCTTCTTTATACGCGAAATTGTTTCTTTCTAAATTTTCTAAAACTTTTTTCCTGTTTTTATCTCTTTCTAAAATTTGATTTTCTTTGGCTACGGGGAGCACTAACTTTCCCAGAATCTCATCACCTATATCGCTTCCGATCTCCAATAAATATCCTCCGCCAATTTCAGAAAGATTAATATCGAAACCACTCTGCGGATAGGGAAAATTTCCCATAAGATTGCAAAAACAGGTATCTTTCGAATATGTACAATCCGAAGACACAACAATTAGAGACTTTCTTCTATTGCTGTAGAATGGATCTACGAAATCTTTATCGTCCAGAAAAACCTTATCCAAAATATCAAACGATATAAGATCACAGGCTTTAAGACCTACAAGCACCTTCTTCTCCCTTGATTCTTTAATGTCGGCCCATTCTTCAGCCGGATAATCCGCGATTTTTGTCCTGGCGGACAGTACAAACGATTTAAAATTATCGAAAGCTCTAAATCCGGGAACTCTATAATTTTGAATATTTTCCGTGCTTAGCCGGGTTACAAATATACCGGATTTAGAATTTCTGTTCGAAGCTACTTCTGTTTCCCTGGCAGCAAAAATATCGCCGTAATCAAACAGTACATTCATTAAATCACTTATCTTAGAACCACTTAAAAAATAAATACCCATTTCTTTCTCCAAATTTCTCAATACCTATTTTGTGATTCAAATCACTAATTCAATCGTATGATATATTGGAAACTACATTTGTCAACCCCCAATTATACTTTTATTCCATTTAATCAGAATGTTAACCAAGAAGCCGCAAGGATTATAATTACTTAGATTTATTATGCATTTAAAAATCAGATTTGATTGGGGTATCAATACATAAAAATACAAATTTACCTGATTAGTATCTGAGGTTAGACCTTCTTTGAAAAGTGTCAAGGGAGGTGAAATTTTTCATAGGCTAAAATTTCGCTAAGCGGTAGTAAAAAGGTATTATTTGGAGAATGGTTACTCGAGTCTTATTCTTATAAACGATTTAGAATAAAGCGTTATTTAAGCTCTGTTATTCAGACGCGCGTAGAGTTCCTATACGGTTGGGGAAAGCACGATCACAATCGATTGTTAATATCAACTAAAGTTTAATTTTTGGTTGAAGGGACATGCATTTACCAGATTAATTGGATAAAATTTTATTCTTACTAAATCTCTATAATCCTGCCTGCGCCACCTTCTATACATTTATCGGGATATAAATTTTTTATTTCTTCTTTATGTTGGGTGCAGTGAGTCGGGCAAATCAATTCCAGGTTTTCAAACAATTCAAAATCGTTAAATCCATGCAAACCTCCAATTATTCCGTAAATTTCTCCGAATTGACGAGCAGCGTCCAATATATCACCCATATAAGGATGAGAACAACCAACAATCAAAACCAAACCCACGTCAGTTTTTACCGCCATGCTCTGTTCTATTCCGCTCAACTCACCGGTAGAATAAACACCTGAATCGATTTCTTCGGGTTCTGTTATTTTAACGACTCTGCCCCTTTTAACGCCTCTAAAAGATGGTGGAATCCAGATCGTTACATCCGAATTCTGGTCAAGAAAGGTAGATAAACCGCCCACATGGTCAAAATGAGCGTGCGATATAAAAATGCTATCTATTTCGTCAGGCTCGACATCAAGCTTTTTCATATTTTCCAGAAGTATGGTTCCGTTACCTCCGGTATCAAAAAGAATTTTTTTTCTTCCTTCAATTTCTACCAAACTGGAAAAACCCCAATCGGACCTGATATCCTCTCGATAACTTGTATTATCGTATAAAATTGTAACTCTCAATTGAACCTCCTTTGCTTTCAACCAATTTAAAAATATTTTATCTCAAAATAGTCCAGATTTGCTCTACATTAATGGATCAATCAACTAAATTATCGGCTACATTATAAAACGCAGGTCATTATGTTTTTAATAATAAATTAAGTGATTAAGAAAATTTAACAAGGGGTAATAAAAAAAATCCTGAGTTTATCCGTGGAATCATGTGTTCTGTTTTTTAATAAAGGGATGAAGCATCAAAAGAAGAATAAGAAGAAAAAAAAGTTACCCGGAGATATATTTCTATATTAATTTAAAAGGGAGCTAAAAAAGAAAAATTTCACCTCCCTTGACACTTTTCAAAGAAAGTCTAAGCCCATTGGTATGTATACCGTTGATTTTTTTTCTTGACATTATAAAAATAATCACTATAATACTTCTTATAAAAAAACTTAAATTAAGGGGGAAATTATGAAAAAGACATACATACTGACTATTCTAAATATTTTTTTTGTTCTCTTTCTTCATGCGGACAATCTGCTCGATAACCCGGGATTCGAATCGTGGACGGGTAACTCTCCCGATAGCTGGACCACTGATCCGGATATTACGGTTTTCATGGAAGAAGAATTTGTTCACGAAGGTAATTTCAGTCTTAAGGATTCTCTTATCACACAAGACCAAAAAAATGCTGATTTAATAAGCGACCCTGTAAAAATTTCTCCCGGAGCGCCGTGTACTCTCAGGGCATGGGTTTATGACAATGACCCCGCAGGCAGGCTCAAACTGGCAGCTTTCTGGAATTCGGGAGATAATGATTTTGGTGGACCTTATTCAATCGACAGCACAAATTGGCAACAGCTCGAAATGACGGTAAACGCTCCTTATAATGCAGATTCGGGAAGGCTTGCTTTGAGAGCGTATGATATAGACGACGATTGGGATGGCGACGCTGTTTTTTATATCGACGACGCGGAATTTATTTCCAGCACGGATCCTCTGCCACCTTATATTAAAAGACTCTGGCATAAACCCACTCATCCTTCCGAAACAGATGAAGAAACTGTTTACGCTGTAATATTAGCTGACGGTAATTTAACGGACGATTTACTTTATTACGGAATCAACAATTTCGATTTTTATACAGCCGTTTCTCATTTTTCAATCGGCGGAGATACTTTGTTTTTTAATATTCCCGAACAATCGTCGGGAGATACAGTTTTTTATTACCTATGGGTAAAAGACGATAACGACTCAATTACAGCTTCCGATACAAACGCCTATTACGTTGGTAACAAAAAAACTGTAATCAATGAAATCTGTTATGACACACCGGGATACGACACAGCCTGTTTCGTTGAATTATACGGTCCAGCCCGGGCACCTCTGGACGGGATAGAAGTTGTGGGAGTAAACGGCTTAAACGGCAAAGATTATAATAATATAGATCTCACCGGTTACTCGATACCTTCCGACGGTCTTTTTGTTATCGCGCAGGATAGCAGCGTAACAAATTTTGATACGATTACAACCAAAGTCGATTTCCAGAATGGTCCCGATAATATAGAAGTACGATTCAACGGAATAACAATCGATGCTCTGGGATACGGAAGCGGCGATTTCGAATTTACCGGTGAAGGCTCACCGGCTCCTGATATAGCGATTACCAACAGCTTATCAAGATACCCTGATGGCACGGATACAGACGATAATTTAACCGATTTTATTGAAACCAGTTTTAAATCTCCCGGAGAACCAAACATTTCCGAAACCAAAGAGATTCACGCAGAAAAACCTTTGCATCTAAACTTCTCGCCCATTATGTCTGGGACTAAAAAGGATTTCTTGATCGATGTAAGAGAAAAAGGAACCGTAAGTTTTTTGATACATAACATACTGGGACAAAAGGTTTTCGAATTAAAAAAAGACTTTACGAATCCCGGAAAATACAAAATCAAATGGGACACAAAAGATATAAGTACCGGCGTATATTTTTGCAGTTTAAAAAGCGAAGAGACTCATTTAACTGGAAAGTTTTTAATAATTAAATAACTATTAATCGGATCAATCACACGACAAGGTTTTGCAATTACTTCGTCAAAACGTATTGTTGGGGATGAACCCCAACGCTACAGCTTCCTATCGGAACCGGAAAGTCCCTCTTTTAATAATTAAATAGATATCGATTTAGATTACCTGCCCTGTAGTACTACCGATCAACTTTTTGTTTTTTTTGCAAAAGATAAAAAAATTTACCACTAAGACACCAAAGCACTAAGAACAGAGTAGTTTTTTTATTATTAGAAGTTCCTGCAGAAAGACAAGCTATTTCATGGGGTAAAGCAATCTCTCTGTAACCCTTGAGATTACTTCGATTGAGTCAAGCAAGATGTCGAACTCGTAATGACAAAAAAATCTTGTGATAACCTGTGTAATCATGTGGTTAAAAACAGGGTTGTCTGGGTGGGCAAACAGCTTCAAAGACCCTGACACCTTGACAAAACAACTTATAAGAATTAATATAAAATCAAGGGGCGGATAGCTCAGCCTGGTGAGAGCGCCTGCCTTACAAGCAGGAGGTCAGAGGTTCAAGTCCTCTTTCGCCCATTTTTTTGATAAAACACCATAAGGAGGATATTAGGTATGGATAAAATTCATAAGAGAAGAGGTGGCGATGCGGTTCTTAAAGATCCTTACCTGCGAGAAGTAGATTATAAGGATCCAAATATATGTCCTTCCTGCAAAGCTGTTTATCACAACAAAAGATGGCAATTCAGCGATAGCCTGGAACACGAAACCAGATTAAAAGGGAATTACGAAGAAAAGATGTGCCCTGCCTGCCGAAAAATTAAAGATAATTATCCTATGGGATTAGTGTTCATATCAGGTAATTTTATCGATCAACATAAAGACGAAATTCTCTCCACGGTTAAAAGCGAAGAAAAAAGAGCTATTGATAAAAATCCACTGGAGCGTATCATGGGCATAGAAAAAGAAAATAAAAATCACTATAGAATAAAAACCACAACAGATACTCTCGCCCAGCGCATCGGGAAAATCCTCCATAATTCCTATAAAGGAGCAATTGAATATAAATTCTCTGAAGGGCAAAAAGTTTTACAGGTTTTCTGGTCCAGAGAGGATTAAAAAAATGACCGATAAGCAAACCAAAGATAAACAATCCGACAAAAAGACCGAAGATTTAGAAAAAGCGACATTTATTTCCATAATTATGAGGATGGCAACCGGAGTATATATTTCTCTGGGACTGGTTGAGGATCCGACAACGGGGAAAAAAAATAAAGATTTAAATGTTTCAAAGTATCTTATAGATTCCCTGAGAGTACTCAGAGAAAAAACCAAAGGCAATCTGGACAACGAAGAAGAAGGATATTTAAATAATATAATTCAGGACCTTGAACTAAAATATGTTAAAGAAAAGGAGACAAAATGAAAAAATTTGCATTTATCGTTTTATTATTAATCCTTAGCATTGTTTTAGTCGCCCAGTACAAAAAACATACCGTAGTAAAAGGAGATTGCTTATGGGATATCGCGGGATTTTATTACAATGATCCGTTTCTCTGGCCAGTTATTTATGAAGCGAATAAAGATTCGATAGCCGATCCCCACTGGATTTATCCTGGTGAAGTATTTGTAATACCCAATATTCCGGAAGAACAGGTCTCAATACCTCCAGTTCAAGAAGGAATAGTAATGGAGGTAAAGGGAACAAAAAGTAAAATAGAAGGAGAATTACAAACAGCAAGGGGCAAGAGGTCAGAAGAAGAATTGGAAAAAGCCAAAGAGACAGAACTTTTTTCTGTTGTTCAAGCGGCAGATTATGCTTTCACCCGGAAATCAGCCCTTATAGCCGGTTTCATCACGAGAGACAGAACTCTGGAAATAGGCAAGATAAGTAAACTGGTAAAAAACCTTCCGGACTTAAAAGGCTCGGCAACTATAATGGGAGATGAAGTGGAACTGAATAAAGGCAGTTCCGAAGGTATGAAAGAAGGAGATACTTACATTGTATTTTACTGGGATAGAAGCGTTGGTAGATATGGTAGAATTGTAAGAATTAAAGGTATTTTAGAAATCTTAGAAGCGGGAGAAGACGTTTCAACAGCAAGGATAACCGAATCATATGAAAAAATAGAGAAAGGTGATCATATTATGAAGTATACGCCTCCCGAAGTTGTTACAGGCAAAGCCCAACCCGTCACAGAAGAAATTACAGGAAAAATAATTGCTTTTAAAAATGAAGAGCCGATTATTAAACCCTTTTCGGTGGTCTACATAGAACCCGGTAAAAGTTCAGTTAAATTAGGCGACGTATTTCTAATCTACAAAAATGGACCAGGAGACTTAATAACTCCTCTCGGTAAAATCCAAATAGTAGATGTACGTGAAGAAACAGCCTCAGGATATATAACTTCAATCATGGGTCAAACCAAAATATCTCTTGGCAATAAAATAAGATTGGTTGGAAGAATTGGGGGATAAACTTAAATCAATAAAATCCTTCCTGGCGAAAAAAGAAAATAAAGAATTTGTAGCGGGAATAACTGCATACAATTATCCCATTGCCAGGGTTGCGGATGAATGCGGAATAGACTGGATTCTCGTGGGCGATTCTGCAGGCACCTGTGAAATGGGATATGCCACCACTATTCCGGTAACAATGGAAGATATGCTCACTTTTGCAAAGGCTGTCTTAAAAGGCGTACGGAACACCCCTGTAATTGTAGACATGCCTTTTTTATCTTTCCAGACCACTCCTGAAGAAGCAATATTAAACGCAGGAAAATTTCTACAATTGGGCGCATCGGGAGTAAAAGTAGAAGGAATAAAAAAAACAGCCAATATAAAAGCGATTGTGGATTCCGGAATACCCGTAATGGGACACATTGGGTTGAATCCTCAATATTACTTCCAGAACGGTTATAAAGTAACAGGTAAAAACAAAGAAGAATTTAAAAAAACCTTAGAAGCTGCAAAAATCCTTGAAGAAATAGGGGCTTTCGCAATTGTCTTAGAATCCGTTACTACAGAATTGGCATCGGAAATTCTTAAACAGTCTTCAATACCAATATACGGAATAGGAGCCGGCAAAAATCTCGATGGACAAATACTTGTGGTAAACGACATACTTGGACTTTCTTTTGATTTTAAACCAAAGTTTGCGAAAGAGTATGTTAATCTGGAAGAAATAATACGAAAAGCCCTGATTAAATATAAAAACGAAATCAAAAATGGCAAATTTCCGGATAAAGAACACAGCTATAATGCTTAAAAAAATATTGAACCACAAAGCTCGTAAAGAGCACAAAGTTTTTTTTGTTTTACTAAATCCTAAACCCAAAATACTAAATCCCCATTTGTTAATTTACTTTTCAAATTTCGATATTTCATTTAATAATAGAACGGATTTACATCAAAAAAAAATAAAATATACCAACTCTTAAATATTAAATGAGACTACAAAGATGGATGATATCACAGTAGAAAAATACAGACCGGAATTAAAGAATAAATGGGATAAATTTGTTGAAAAAGCTAATAATGGAACCATATTTCATAAAATTCAATTTCTAAATTATCATCCATCGGATAGATTTAATTTTCACCATTTGATTTTTCACAAACAAAACAACCCAATCGCACTTCTACCCGGTATGCTCAACAACGGAATTTTTAAATCGCCCGCCGGAGCAAGTTTTGGCGGAATAGTTATGGATGACAGAAGTTTCAGGAAAGCAGACATAATCGTCAACAAATTTATCGAATACTGCAGCAACGAAGGAATAAAAGAAATATACATTACTCCCCCTCCTGTGGTTTATTCAAAAGAGATGAACAAAAACTTAGAGTACGTGCTTTTGTACAATGGATTTTCCTACTCCGCTAACATGTATACATCGGTAATTAACTTATGGGAATTACCGGGAGATCCTATAAGTATATGCCATCAAAACGCGAAGAGCGCGATAAAAAAAGCTATCAACTCAAATGTCAGGATAGAACCAAGTACCAACTATGAAAGCTTTTACCCGATTTTAATTAAGAACAAGGAAAAATTCGATGTTCCGGTAACTCACACATTAGAAGAATTAAGAAAATTAAATTCTCTTTTGCCAAACAGTTTCAAACTCTTTTTAGCTTATAGAGAAAAAGACTTGCTCGGAGGTTCGCTTATATTTATCTGTAACGAAAAAACGCTTTTAGCTTTCTATATAGCTCTCGATTATAATTTTCAGGAATATAGACCTATCAATTATTTACTTTATGAAATTATAAAATGGGGGCGCGAAAATAAATTCAAATACCTGGATTTAGGAGTAAACCAGGAAGAATCTGAAGATAATCCCATGGAGGTAAACAGAGGACTAATATCATTCAAAGCAAGCATGGGAGCTCAGTGTTTCTTTCGTAATCAGCTTTATAAAAAGATTTAGGGGATAGAATTTGAAAACAAATTCCGGCGGCATAAAAGATCTTTTCGGTCAATCCATGGTCTACGGGATCGGACTTTTTTTAAGAAAAGCCATAGGCTTTTTTTTAATCCCTCTTTACACCCACTCCTTCACTCAAACGCAGTACGGAACACTTGCTATGATTTACCTGCTGTCCAGTGCACTGACTCTTTTCTTTTCGCTCGGTCTGAACGACGCTTTAATGAAAGAATTATCAAAAAAAAATACCGACGAAAAAGAAGTTTTTAGCCAATTTTTCTATTTTCGTTTAATTTATGTTTCTTTATTTTTAATCTTATTAATAGCACACTCAAAATGGATAGCTTCATTTCTTATTTCACCGGAAGATAGTCTTCTTATCTCTCTTGCGGTTCTTACCATATGGTTGGAAAGTTTGTTCAACCCTGTTCTATTAGTTCTAAAAATACACAACCGCGCAAGGAAATTCGTAACAATAAACACTTTTAGATTTGTTGTAAATATCTGTCTTAATATTCTTTTTGTTCTTTACCTTAAATTCGGCGTCGCCGGAGTAATTATTGGAAATCTCGGAAGCAGTACGATATTCGCTTTTATCCTATACCCCGAGATACACAGGCTTTTAACACTACAGGTTAACTTTAGTAAAATAATGGCTTTTTTAAAATACGGATTACCATTATTGCCGTTATGTATCATTATATGGCTGGGACTGGACCTGATCGACAGATGGATAATAAAATGGATACTCGGATTGGATAAAACGGGTGTTTACACTCTCGGATATCAATTTGGTACCGTAATGGGTATACTGGTCCATGGATTTCGTGCTTCCTGGACACCTTTCTTTTTTCAAAACCCCGATAAAAAACAACTGTTTGCCGATTCGGCTATAACTTTCGTACGTTTATCTTTAATATTATGGGGAGTTTTGACATTCTTCACACCAGAAATATTTCAATTTATTGTAGCAAAGAAATATTGGGAAGCTCAACTAATTGTGCCTGTGATCGCTTTCTCTTATATTCTATTCGGACTGGAAGAAATTTTCACTGCGGGACTCTATATAAAATCAAAAACCGGACTTTTATTCCCAATCGCCTTTGTCCCGCTTTTAATAAACGTTGCCCTTAATTTATTTTTAATTCCACGTTACGGCATTATGGGAGCGGCAATCGCGACCCTATTTTCGTATTTCCTATTCGCTTTATTCTCTTACATAATCGGAAACAAAATCTTCCCTGTAACATATAATATCAAAACAATATTGTCGGATTTGTTTTTCGGAATTACTTTATTATACTTAACACTCCTGTTTGATGGTATCTTATATCAAAGAGTACTGGCTTTCATTATTCTCTGCTCAGTACTTGGTTATAAAGAGAAAACAAGAATCAATAAATTATACAGGCAAATCCTTAAAAGTACAAAAACTTGACAAGTTCACGAAAAATGTTAGAATATTCGCATGTCTATAATTTCATCTAAAAAAGAACTTTTCAAATTTTCCCAAAAGGAAAGCTTAAAGGTAGGTTTTCGTAATCTCCCTTCCTTCCTCCTAAGTAAATTGTCCTTATATCCGGCAAAAAAACTGACGCCTTTAACAAACGGATTTGCAACAAATCCTATAATAATTAATTTCTACTTAACAGAACTATGCAACCTTAACTGTAAAATGTGTTTCCTTAAACAAATTGATTCAGAAAAAAAACTCATGGGTTTTAACATAATAAAGAAAGTCACAAAAGAACTTATTTATCTAAGACCTCGGTATAACTTTACTGGCGGAGAACCATTTCTTCATCCTGAAATAGAAAAATTAATCACACATATAAAATCAAAAGGGCTTTATCTAAGTATAGTTACCAATGGTACTCTGATAGAAAATTTCGCGGAGATTATTGTACGCTCTGGAGTTGATAGATTAGCCATATCAATTGATGGAAAACCTGAAAAACATGACTCAATCAGGAGATCTCCGGGAGCTTTTTCAAAAGCTCTGGAAGGTATTCAGGCAATAAATCGCGAGAAAATAAGACAAAAGAAAAGAAGACCCAGATTGTCTCTTTACTCTTTACTAAATACTGATACCGATGAAGATTTCATAATTTCTTTTGCTCAAGAAAATTTTTTTACAGAAATAAACTTTATACATTTTTTGTCAATAAGCTCAGATGACTTAAAAAATTTCTCAGATAATTGGAAAATAGAACCTCACTATTGGAAAGGTGCGGTTATTAATAACGAGGGGTTCAAAATTTCGGAATCTTTACATAAAAAGATAAAAGCGTATGCTTACGATCCAAAAGTCAAAATCAAAATCAGATTTACTCCGGATATAAAAACAGAGGATTTGAATAACTATTACAACAAAAACAAGGATTTCCTTAATAAATTTAAAGGTAATTGCGTTGCCCCCTGGATTTCAGCAACAATTAAACCACCTGCAAAAGTCGAAATATGTCCTGACTTTCCGGTAGGGGACCTAACTCATAACAGTTTTCTCAAAATTTGGAATGGAGAAAAAAGCAGGAAAGTCAGAAAACAAATAGCTGGGGGTAATATGTTCTCAATCTGCAACGGATGCTGTAATTATTATGTATAACAAGCTCAACTATCCTGAATCTTAAAAATAATCCCACAATAAATGATTTTTATATGAAACATTTTAAACATTTCAGTTCGGATCATAATTCATACGTTTACCCAAATAACTATTCAAGTACAAAAAGCGCGACTTTAGAAATAAAAGATTCCATAGAGAACCCACCTCCCTTTAAAATTTCTCTTGCCCAATGGTCTTTACATCGACATTTTTTCAACAAAGAAATCGCATCTACTCTCGATTTTCCGATCATCGCCCGTCGGCAATTCGGAATCGGTGCTGTGGAATATGTAAATCAATTCTTTTCTGATAAAGCTAAAGATTTGAAATTCCTGACAGAATTAAAAAACCGCTCGAATAATGGAGGAGTTAAAAATTTACTCATAATGTGTGATAATGAAGGAAAGCTCGGGGCAAAATCTAAACCTGAAAGAATTAAAGCTATTGAGCAACATTACAAATGGATTGACGCTGCGGAATTTCTGGGATGCCACTCGATACGCGTCAATGCTGAAGGAGAGGGAACTCCTCAAGAACAAAAAAATCAACTGGTCGAAAGTCTTTCCAGGCTCGCCGAATACAGTGAAAAAAGGAGAATAAATATAATAATTGAAAATCACAGCGGATTATCAAACAACGCTGTCTGGCTCTCCCTTGTGATTAAAGAAGTAAATCATCCTTTGATAGGAACCTTACCCGATTTCGGCAATTTTCCCGGGGGAATCGATATTTATGAATGTGTCGAAAAAATGATGCCTTTCGCGAAAGGCGTCAGCGCAAAATCTTACGATTTCGATGAATATGGCAACGAAACAAAAATAGATTATGATAAAATGATGAAAGTGGTTATATCGAGTGGATACCATGGTTATGTAGGTATAGAATATGACGGCGAGAGACTAAATGAATACGAAGGCATAAAAAAAACAAAAGCTCTCTTAGAACGGATAAGGATTAACTTTTCAAATTAAAAACCTCACCCCTCTTGACCTGAGTTAAAAATTTTCTTATAATATACTTATAATTAAACTCAAATTAAATCGTAAAAAAATGGGTGGGTAATGGATTTAAGTAAACTGGAATTACTGAAAGAAGGGAAATTCGCGAAGATTTACACAAAGGGCGATATCGCGTACAAAATCGGGGAGCCTTCGAATAAAGAAATCCTCAGAAGTCAATTTGAACTTTTAAGTGAAATAAAAGATCCTCATTTTGTATCTGTATATGATTGGTTTGAAGAAGACGGAAAATGTGGATTTTCCATGGAGAAAATCAATTCTCCCACAATCGACCAGGCTTTCAAAAAAATCCCTTCAGAAAAAACGGATTTCAAAAAATTAGAGAGTATTCTTATTTCCATTCTCGATTCTCTTTCAGTTTTACACTCAAACGGTATCATCTGTGGAGATTTGAAACCCACTCACATATTCGTGGATAAAAACAATAATGTAAAATTGATCGACCCCGGTTATGACCCCGAAATAATAACACCCGTTTACGCGGCTCCGGAAGCCCTGACAGATTCTCCCACTTTTTCTTCCGATATTTATTCTATCGGCGTAACACTTTACGAGATATTAACCGGCGAAAAACCATTTAAAGGTAACTTATCAAAAATAATAGAAGATAAACTGAAAAAAAGTCTGCCTCCTCCCGAAGAAAAGAATTCCTCCGTACCCGGAGAATTAAACCTTTTAATTCAGAGAATGACCGCAAAGGAACCGAATAACCGTTTGAAGAATATAGAAGAAGTAAAAATAGAATTAGCTCTGGGGGCTCCTTCCGCGGATAGAAAACCTTCTTTCATTCCAGTATTTTCAGGAAGAGAAAAAGAATTAAAAGAATTCGATTCTTCAATAAAAAAACTGCCCGAACCTCATATTTTATGGATAGAAGGAGAAAGAGGAATCGGAAAAACCGCTCTTTTAAATCGACTAAAGATAAAAGCTCTAAAGGAAGGCATAAATACTAAAGAAGTAACAACGGGAGAATTATATCGACTATTAAGCGAAAAAAACCTGGGAGAAGAACCTCTTATCCTCCTTCTTGATGATATTTCATCCCCTTCAGAACTATCCGGAATATTAAAAGAAAATTCAGCTATCATAAGGATAAGTCCGGTTATACTCGCTATAAGCATAGGCGGTAAAGCACCCACGATCGAAGAGTTCTCGGATATTACCACTATTCTCACTCTTCCAGCTTTAAATAAAAAAGATATAGAATTTATTCTTGACAAGAATTTTCCTGACCTCGAAAAGAAAAAAGAAATGATTTCTTTCCTTCTTGAGCGAACCGAAGGAAATCCATCCCTTTTAAATCAAATTA
>Ga0307422_1000600_pt1 | contig 19730 bp, 14 predicted proteins | sample SalMarWE160290MG_FD_202153 | JGI IMG/M metagenome (GOLD analysis project Ga0307422, IMG submission 202153) | Salt marsh sediment microbial communities from the Plum Island Ecosystem LTER, Massachusetts, United States - WE1602-90 | ecosystem: Environmental > Aquatic > Marine > Intertidal zone >...
ACTTTCTGCGCAGCAAACACACAATTAACTGGTGGAAGAAAGAACACCATATGCCAAAGGTCAGCGATCGCGCATCCTACCATGAATGGATACGTTCAGGTAAGAAATCAATCTTTGAGAACGCAAAAGCTAAAATGGATACAATGCTCGCGGAATATGAACAGGATCCTCCATTAAGCGATCAGCAAAATGAAGATTTGGATCGCATTCTGGAGGAAGCCAGGAATTATTACAAAAGTAAGGATCTACTTTAATTTATCGAGGTAATCAATGATTAAATCAGCTAAAGCCATTATCAAGGATGCAGAAGAAAAGCAGAGGCGTGTGCGCGCGTTTCTTGGTGCGAAAGGATATACAGGCGCAATACTGACTACACGTGAGCACTTTGCATGGATAACCGGTGGTGGGGATAACCATGTTGTGTACCCTACAAACATAGGTTTTGGAGCTGTTGTGATAACCAAAAACCATCAATATATTGTTGCCCATAGTATGGATGCAGATCGATTAATGGAAGAGCAAGTGAAAGGGCAGGGGTATGAGTTAGTAAAAATGTACTGGTATGAGGGAGACATCCGTTCAAAGGCAATTGAGTTAGCGGGTAATCGGGTTGGTTCCGATACGATATTTCCGGGAGCGGAAGATGTATATATGGACCTGGTAGACTTGCATTATCCGATGACAGCACTGGAAGTGGAACGAATCCGTTGGATGGCAACTATTACGGATGATCTGTTCAGCACAATTGCGCGCACGATTAAACCAGGCGAAACCGAGATTGATATCGAGGCAAAGCTGCGTAATATGCATACATTGGCTGGGTTAGAAGTGGATGGATTGATCGTGGGAAGTGATGAGCGTTGCTTTAAATACCGCCATCCGTTGGCAACGGAAAAACCATTGGAGAAATATCTGATGCTACATTCAGTTGCACGGAAATGGGGTTTGCACTGCAACCTGACGCGCTTTGTGCATTTCGGGCAACCGACAGAAAAAGTCCGTAAGGTGTATGACTGCGCAGCTGGCGTGGAAGCGCGGGTTTTTCTTACAATAAGTCCTGGATTGAAATTCGCGGATATCCTTAAGAACCAGAAGAAATGGTATGAGGAATTGGATTTTAAGGGAGAATGGAAATACCATTTTCAGGGAGGACCGACCGGTTATGTGATCGCGGATGCCGGTAGATCGCTTACAGATAAGGTTGTTCAGGTAAACCAACCCTATGAATGGTTTATTACTGTTACCGGAACAAAAACTGGAGAGCTGACACTACTAACAGAAGAAGGATTGGAGATATCCTCCTTTATCAATTCTTCTTGGCCGGGGTTAAATGTCAGCACACCATATGGGAATATCATAGTGCCGGATATTTTGGTTCTTTAGAATGCGAATAAGGGATGGACTGTTCCATTTCTTTTTTTCTATAAAATTTTAGGTCTATTTTTTTATTCTTCATAGAATACCCCTTCGCTTGCTATATGGGTTCCACGCTTTAACAATATCTGTACTCGAAGGGGTAAAATTCTGTAATACGCCGTAGCTTGCTGCGGTGATAGGAATTTTGAAGATTTTGCCGATTTATTAAAATTGTTTTTAATTATTTTTTGATGGAGGTTTAATGAAACCAATAAAGGAAAGATTATCTATCCCTGAATTAATTGTATATGCAGCAAAAGTTATTTTTGAACGAGAAATTACCGATATCGCGGGCGGCAACATTAGTGTAAGGGAAGATGACACCATATATATGACACCCACCCTGGCAGGGAACCAATTTCATTGGAATATAAGCACCGAAGATATTGTGGTGGGGTCGATAAATGAAATTGAAATATTAAAAAAACATCCCAGATTAACAAATGAAGGACTTTCTCATCTTGCGATTTATCAAGCGTTCCCTTTTGTCGGAGCTGTTGTTCATGCACATCCGAAATATATAAATCCCTTTGTAGCGCAATCAAAACCAATTCCACCATTACTAAATTCATCAAAGCATTTCGGCACCCTGCAGTATCATGAAGAAGCCGAATCATATTCACAGGACCAGGCGGAAAAAATTGTAAAAGTCCTTGCAGACCAGGTAGACCGTATGAAAGCTAAAGCGGCTGGCGTGCTTATGCCACGGCATGGAATTATCGTTGCGAGTGGTGATCTGATGACCGCGATAGACTGCGTTGAGCGGATGAACAATAATGCGTTCACAGTATTAGCCCAAAAATGGATCGATTAATTCTTGTTATCAATGTTTGAGGATAATAACCAGGAAGCAATATGATCTTAACCGTTTGTCCAAATACCGCGTTGGATAAAATACTTTTTATTGAAGAATGGATTCCAGGAACGCCAATGCGGACAGATCGGATTGTTACCAGCGTTGGAGGGAAGGGATTGAATTCTGCTGTTGTCCTGCGCCATTTAGGTGTGGAAACTGTGGGTATGGGCTTTTTTGCCGGTGACATCGGCAAGGAGCTGGTTGGGATCGTTAAAGAGTATGGAATCATCACAGAAGCGATTTGGGCGGGGGGAACCAATCGGGTTTCACACGTTATTGTAGAATCTAAAAATAAGCGCCACAGCCATGTGATCGCGGGACAGCCACTAATTTCAAAAGAACAAAAGCAGGAGTTTATAGACCGCTTCAGGGAAAGGGTGCAGGAGGCGGAATGGGTTATTTTTGCCGGATCCGTTCCAAAATCACTGGATAATGATTTCTATGCAGAGCTTATTCTAATAGCACAAGCGGCAAATGTCTCTACTCTGATAGATTCCCAAAAAGCATTCATCGTTGAGGCAATAAAAACAAAGCCGGATATTGTTAAGTTGAATTGGGAGGAATTTGAATGGACATTCAATAAAAAAGCGGAGACATGGGATTCTCGTATTCGACAGGCGGAGGATTTCTTCAAAGAGCGTGAACTGAAGAATATGGTAATCACTCTTGGCAAAGATGGGATCTTAGCTTTTACAAAAGAGGGAACTTATTTAGCCGAAGCACCGCTGCAGGAACCAAAGAATGCCGCAGGAGCGGGGGACGCGGTTTCATCAGCATTGGTATGGCGTTTTTCATTAGGGGATCATTGGGAATCCGCATTGAGATGGGCAAGCGCTGTCAGCGCGGCTTCGGTACTAACCGAACGAACAGGCGACGTATTTCAGGAAGATATTGATCGAATCTTCCCTTTAGTGACAGTGAAAAAAATACTTTAGCCAGAGAAAATTGTATATTAATTAAAAGAAGATCATTATTCGTTGCTTGTTATGCTTCTTCAAGAATTAGAAAAGTCAAATGATATTGGCAAATATATCAAGATAGAAAAGGAGTACAAAAGTGAATCTAAAAGGGAAAATAGCTATCGTTACTGGCGCCAGCAGCGGAATGGGGAGAGCGACCAGCCTGGCTTTATCTGCGGAAGGGGTTCGTTTAGCCTTAGTATCGAAAACTCCTGAGAAGTTAAATGCTGTAAAAGATGAAGTCAAGCAGATAGGCGGGGAAGCAGTTACACTGCCTACCGATGTGACAAGCGCAAAACAGGTTGCGGAAATGGCTGAAAAAGCATTTCACCATTTTGGGCGAATAGATATTCTTATCAACAGTGCGTTCTGGGGACCGCCGGGAAGTCTGGAGGAAACCACCGAAGATTTTTGGGACCGAACCATTGATACTACCCTCAAGGGACCATTCCTGTGCGTGCGCTCAGTTGTACCATATATGCGAAAAAATGGAGGTGGGCGAATTGTCAATATCGGATCCCTGGCAGGGAAAATTGGAGAGGATAAACGCACGGCTTACTGCGCCGCTAAGTGGGGGCTGGAGGGACTCAGTGCAGCGCTGCGAGAGGAACTTCTGCGTGATAATATCCATGTTCATCTGGTATCACCCGGCGCTACGGATACACCTTTCTGGCCTTCGACGGGAGCTAAACTTACTCCAGATATATTGGAACGTTTTATACCGCCAGAAACAATCGCGCGCACCATCATCTGGATGATTAGCCAGCCGGATCAAGTGCACATCCCAGATATCCCTGTCTATAATTTCAAGAATCCTTTTGAAGGAAAAAATTCACCTTTTGACGATTAAGCTGTATCTTTGAATTGAAAAAACCGCTGATCATTTAAGTTGATGATTATTTCACCTTTAAATATACCCGGGTATTCGCTCAATGATACCGGGAGTTCTATTCAACCGAAAAGAACTCAAGAAATTGATTTCTTATTGTGGTCTTTGGAACAAGTGTAAACCCTAACTTCTCGAATGCACCGGAATATGATGGTAATTGTCCCTGTGGAGATTGAACGAGGAACACTTGATTGCCGTCAGCCAACCTGCCGCGAATGAGGAAGGCGATTTCGGTTGTTCTGGGATAGAATTGCTCCCTGCCAATGGCAGTATAGTGGATATAAGGCAGCCCGACCCAATCCTGACCTGAGCAGCCGAAGTTAAAATAAAACCACCAAAAAGGTTTTAGATAGGCATCAATTAAGACAATATCTCCATCTTTGGCGAGCGCACATACCTCCGAAGATGCATCTGCGAAAGCCGGCTCTGATCCATAATAGCGCTGATCCAGCCGCGCAGAGATTGGTGTGAGGATCAGTATAGCAACTCCGATCAAGGAAATAATGAGCAAGGAGGGCTGCCTTTTCTCTTTATTAATAAGAAGAATGGTCCCAAGTGAAATTCCGATCAACGCCAGGAGAATGACGATGATGACCAACCATATGCCGCTGCTGCTGATATGCAGCCAGGCGATGTCGGAGGGCTGGCCGTTGAACGCTAGCCACCAGTGCCGGTAAAGGGGCATGAGGTGCAGGCTCCACTGAGCCGATGCATTGATCTCCCGGCCGATGAATTGAACAGCCCAATTGGCATATACTGGATCTGATACCAGCAAACGCCCAATTTGTACGCACACCGCGAGGATGAACAGGGAGATCGTTCCTAAACGGTTTCTTCTATTTGAGTGGTTGAATTCCGCATCCAGCGCGGGAAGAGCGGCGAGAGCGGCTAAAGGAAAGGCGGGCAGGAGCGCACGCGTTCCCCATGTGATGCCCCACCACTGGTCATTGTAAATAAGCGCCTGAACCGCTGTGAGCCCGAGCAAAGCGCCCATATATGTGCCCCAATCTATCAGCTTTGTCCGTTTGAGAAATGGGCTGACCAGCGAGAGAACCAGCATGGGGGAATATATGAAAAGGCCTTTCCCGGGTGAGAGCAGCAGCCCTGCCGCTGCCTGCCAGAAATGATCATGCGGCAGGCGGGGAAGCGTGTAGCGAATGTAATTGAAAAACCGCAGAGTGAAGCGGCTGAGACTATCAGCAGGGAGGATAGACTGCAGAATGAATCCTGCCAATATGAGAAGCATTACGGCAGCCAAACTAATGGCGGCCATACGCGCGCGATTTTCTTTTTTCCAGAACCGTTTCTGAGCGAGATAGGAGAGAATGAAAAAGGGAATCAGCACACCGGAAGTGATTTTAGTGAGCGCTGCGAGCCCAAGGAATAATAAGCTGAGGAATGGATAGAGGATCTGCCTCCAGGCATGATCCTGCGCGTTCTTGCCCAGTTCCAGGCACAGGACCGCAGCGGTGATGAGCAGCGCAGCTAATGGTTCCCGAAAGTTCATGCGCGCGTAGGGAAGCGCGATCGTCCCTAAACCGTATGACAAACCCAGCACAATTGCTGTTTTCTGCGAAGCGCCTTTTCGTTCAGCGATGGCCACAAGCAGAGCCCCGGTGAGAGCTGTGTATAAGGCAGGCAATAAATATAGGATATGCGCTTTTCCCAAACTGAAATGGTCTGCAAAAAGATATAAGGGGACTCCTACAATGGAGTGCAGGGGTTCCACACCGCCCGCTTCTCCCTGCAGGCGGTCATTCCCGAACAGGGGCAGCGCGGAATAGCCCTTGCCAAACGCCAGATTTTCAGTGATAACAGCGAAAAGCTGTTCATCATCCGTGCAGGAAATCCCGGAAAATACAAGAATGTAGGCACACAGGAGGATGAGGAACACAGCAGCGTATTGAGAATAATTTCGTTTTGATGGCATTATCTCTAATTTGATTATATTAGAAATCTAAAAGATTTATTCTTGAAATCGACCGCCAATTACGCTACAATGTCTGAAGGAGAAGTGTCATTTTTTTCTATGCTAAAGCTCCTGATTAAATGAATTTATATTAATTAAGGGTAACACCAAAGGAGGAGAAAATGAAAAAAAGAAGATACCAAATCATGTCCGTATGGATGCTGTTATTGATCCTGTTCGGGATTGGGATAGCCGCCTGCGCTCCCAAACCTGAGGAACCATCTCCCTCCCAACCTATTGGGACACCGTTTCCCGGGCCAATCGCCAGCCAGATCGCAACGCTTCACTTCCCGTGGGAATGGCCGCGCTTCAATCACTGGTGGATACTCCCTGGATGGTTCCCGCTGGGCTCAGACCCCGAGGGAGATCCCCTTTCACGGGGTGATGAAACCCCTCAAAAGAATACGTATGAACCCGGATTCTGGATGGGAGAGAGCGAAGTTACAAATAAAGAATATGCGCTGTGTGTGGAAATGGGCGTGTGTTCAGCACCGTCCATCCGGGAAACCGGCCCTACCAATCACTTTGGCGATTCAGCATTCGATGACCATCCGGTGGTGGGGGTGAACTGGTTCCAGGCCCAGGGATACTGCGAGTGGACGAGAGGGCGCCTGCCAACTGAAGCGGAATGGGAGAAGGCAGCCCGCGGAACGATGGGTTATATCTATCCGTGGGGCAACGACGAGCCAACATGCGACCGGGCGAATGCCCAAATAGCGGGATGTGAAGCTGAAGGCAGTACTATGCCAACCGGATCATATCCCCTGGGAGTGAGCCCGTATGGATTTTTTGATATGGCGGGGAATGTGAAAGAATGGACGCTCGATTGGTACGCGCCGGATGCTTATTTGACCACTGCCGCGTATATGCCAACCGGCCCTGCTGAAGGTGAGAAGAAAGCAGTGCGCGGAGGCGGGTTCAATGACTTTAAAGAGAACCTGCGTACGACTGCCCGCTGGGGATACGCACCGGGGCAGGATTTTGACGATGTTGGTTTCCGCTGTGTGCCGGTCACGCCCAGCTATGCGCCTTTCTGTGAACCGTCCTATGTACCGCTGTGTTATGACCCGGATATTCCGAGGGATGATGAACCGTGCGTGCCGGGTGAACGTGTGCCCGGTGAGGAAGGCATTACTCTCCTGGGTTTTGGCTGCCCGATGAACCGGATTGTTTGCTTCCAAATCTCCTCGAACGGCGGCGGCAACACCGGCTATTCCGCATTGGTGGATGATGACGCGTTCACATGCAAGCCGCTGGATGAAAGACCGGATATTATGCAATGCTGCGGGCCTGAACAGCCGATGGGACGTAATGTGGAGATCACGATCTGCGCACCCGGCGGTTCGCCTGAGGGCGCCCCCGTTAGCACGACCGCACTCAACACCACATCAGGCATCATGCTGGCCAGTTTTAACGCGAGCGGCGTTATCAGCCTGATGCGCACCACTGCGCCGAACTGTCCGGATGGATACACCTATGACGCGGACACCAGAGAATGCGTCCTGGATGAGGCGCGCACGGCCTGCCCGGAGAACTGGACCTATGACCGGAAATTAGGGGAGTGTGTACCTGATGATCCGGAAGAGGACTGCCCGCCCACGACCACTTTTTCCGCGAACTTGGGCGGATGCCAGCCAGATGATGGGGAATGCCCACCAGGATATTTCCTGACCGAGAATCGCGTGTGTGAACCAGACCAGAACCGCGGCGATGGATGCCCGCCCGGATATTATTTCAACGACGATATCAACTGCTGTGAACCGATCCCGCCCGATAATTTCGGATGCCCGGATGGGTATTACTGGCATGAAAAGTATGAGAAATGCGTTCCAATTAATGATGATAACTGCGGATTCGGCATGACCTATAATGGCTATGGCGAATGCAACCAGAATCCCGATACACCCGGACCGGATGAACCGCCGGAAGGCGATTGCCCGCCCGGATTGTTCCTGGCAGCTTTAAACACCTGCGACCCGCAGGAAGAAGAGGGAACTGGCCCGGATAATGGACTGCGGCCGGGCGACCAGATCGGGCCGGATGGGTTGATCACACCTGAATTAGGGCCCGCGCAGCCAGACTGCCCGGAAGGGTATTACTACCACGAGAAATATCAGCGTTGTATCGAGCGCGATGAGGATGGATGCCCGATCGGATATTACTTTGACACAGGAACTGAACAGTGCCTTCCGACAAATGGACCAAGCAGCCCGTGCCCGACCGGATATGTGTATGATCCGAAAACAGAGTGCTGTGTACCTCAACCCGGGATGGACAGCACCCGCTGCCCGGAGGATGAGCAGAAACCTGTTGGTACACCTAACCTGACAACGGGAATGCAGCCGTTCACAGGGACTAACTTTGACCCCGACAGCGGCGAATGCGAAGATGACGACAGCACCCGCAACCCGGGTGAACCGGAAGACTGCCCGCCCGGTATGCTGACCACAAACATTGGAACCTGCGAACACCCACCGGAACCCTGTACTACGGCGAACCTGATGGAAGAGGATCCGGAAGAAACCAAGCGGCGGCAGGCAGATTGCCCGAAGGAGTACTGGAATCCAAATACGAACACCTGTGATGTTCCAGAGCCGGAATGCGGCCAGAATGAATACTTCAACCGGCGCCTGGGCTACTGCGTCCCGCTGCAGGATGACTGCTGTGAGATCGGGCAGGATTACTCAGCGAATTTAAAGGAATGCGTGGACGTGACCACCAAACCGCGGGACGGAGAATGCCCGGACGGGTTTGAACTGATCAATGGCTTATGCTGGTTGATCGGGCGCACCGAGGGGCAGGGCGGCATGTGCTGGACGATCATCCGCAACACCCCGATGTGCGATGGACCGTGTGAGGTCGGAAAGCATTACAACGAAAAAACCGGCCGCTGCGAAGAACCGCCGGAACCAGAACAACCGGCGGAACCGGAAGATCCCTGCGCGGGAGTGAATTGCTCTTCTTATGGACCAAACAACTGTCCTTCCAATTGTTGTTCATTAACAATAGGAGCTACAGGAGCTGGTCAACAATGTGTGCCTAAGTAAAACTGTTTAATAAAAGAAAAAGAGGATGGCTCGCAAGAACCATCCTCTTTTTAGTCTATATTATTGTTATTCGACCAGGAGTGAGGTTCCGGGCCATTCGGCGTACGCCTCCAGGTAATCCAGCACCTCTTCCGCGGTCAGCTCAACCCATTCCTCCTCTGCAGGATCATATAGATACATAGATAGAGCAGTTGAGTCAACACCTTCTGTCAGCGGATAACCGAGCTTGAGCGTGGCTCCGGCGGGCACATAGTCCAGGATGACCTGGTCAGGATCCATCAGCACCACGGTCATACCGAGCACCATCATCTTGCCTGCCGGCATATCAAACGGGATCGTCTCCTCCAATTCCTCAGCGAGGGACACGGAGTAGCCGCACAAGCCGCAGAACTCAGCCTGCGAGCCATCCGGCAGCTCCAGCGTTACGCATTCGGTATCACACGGCAGTTCAACTAACTGGCCGCCGGTGACCGGGATGACAAATAGTACAGGTGCTGCTGCAGCTTCGGCGACAGTAGGCGGAGGAGGTTCCACTGTACACGTCGCTGAACAACCGTCCCCACCGGTCGTGTTGCCGTCATCGCATCCTTCACTGGTCTGCACAATTCCATCACCGCAACTTTCAATTTGACAGGTTGAAGAACATCCGTCATTGCTAACAGTACCTCCGTCGTCACATGTTTCATCGGTGTCATTCACAATCTTATCACCGCAGTACTCATCGTAACATTCTGAGTTGCAGCCATCACCACTGGTCGCGTTACCGTCGTCGCATTCTTCACCAGTATCTTTGGTATTGTCACCACAGTATGGGCCTAAGACACAGGAATTACAGGCTGTGCCTGCTGGAACGCCGGCAGGTAATGTAGTGCCGTCACATTCTTCACCAGGATCAACAACAGCATCACCGCATGTGGGCAGCGTACAATCCGTGCGACAGGTGTCAGGTAAGGTGTCAGAGTTATTCCCTGTGCCAAGATCGCATCCTTCTACACCCACCCAAACATACCCGTCACCACAGGTAGCGTTATGGCATGAATCGGTACAGGCATCTGTATTGTCCTGGTTCCCATCATCGCATTCTTCGCCCATCCATCCTTGAACAGTACCGTCACCGCAGGATGGTGTTGCACAATTATCACCGCAATTACCTGTGGTTTGATTTATTAAATCAACGTAACCAGTTATAGAAATATCCGATGTGTCTAATCCAGCATATGGCCAAAAGTTTACTATTACTTTATTATTCTCATTTTCACCATAAACATAAATTTCGCAACTACAGGTATCAGGTGCTGTGAATCGGCAGATGTTATAAACGTAGTAAGACCCATCATCACTACTATCTGGTGATCTTAGAACTAATGTTTTGACATGGTCGTATGCATGTATTTCCACATCACAAATGGATGTTTCGTGGGATCCAAGGTTATTGATTTCCAATCCATACCATTGAGTTGAACCATTAATAGTATTCAAGAAATCGCTGTTTTTGACAACAACTTTTGAACCGGAAGTTTCCAGGTAAGCGCCTGCCCAATTATCATTGGCTGTGACGTTATCCAGGACAATCCATCCTTTGGAGAAGACCTTGAGTCCATAATTAGAGTTGTTAAAAAAGATGCTGTTCAGTACAGCGACGTTTTCAGTTCCTGAGGTATTGTCAATTACAGCCCCATGATAACCAACGGTATGAGCGCTGTCCCTCACGGTCACGCCATCTAGCAGAACGCTCCCGCTGGAATGAATTTCCAACCCATGGCCCGAAAACATTGAATAATATTCTACGGTGGTGAAATTACTGTTGGTAATTATTACATCATTATTACCGCTGCCAGCTATTCTGTTGTCGATGTATGCGCCCGATTGTAGGCATCCACTACCACTAGCAGACACATGATCCATGACGACATCGCCGTCATGGGCGTATATATAAATTGCCGAACCATGGTAGTTAGTATGGGAAACGTTCAAATTTTCCAAGGTTATGGTACCTGAGTTGTTAAGCGCAAGGATGGTGGGAGTCAAATGATTAGCCTCGTATGCTGTAAAGTTGCTCAGGGTAATATCAATGTTGTTGTTATTTGTGAGGTAGATTTGGCTGGTATAGGTGGTTGTACCAATTCCGGCACCCTGAATGATCAGATCGCTGCCAAAATTATCAATGGTAAATCCCGCGTATGTACCGGATTCTACATAAATAGTGCCGTCATCCGGCGTATGAGTAGCAGCGTAGTTGATGGCTTGTTGGGTTGGGGTAGCAGTTGTATCATCACAGTAGTAACAACCTGAACAATCTCCCCCTGGATACACAAAGCAATACTTCTCTCCCCCGCTGTAGAAATACGGGTCAGTTGCAGCCAGTGTTTCAGCTGCTTCTTCAGATGCCAGCGATATTTCCTCACCGTTCTCATCTACCAGAATCGCGTCAGCTTCCGCTAATGCTTGAACGACTTCGCTCAGGTCCTCTTCAGCGAGTGGTTCTTCTGCAGGCGGTTCTTCCGCCGGGAGTTCTTCTGCTATTATATAGCAGCTGCCGTCATCCAGCGTGGCAGCTTCGTTGTAGTTTTCTGCCAACGGATCCGTGCAGCCCTCAATGACTGCTTCTTCCACCGGTTCTTCCGCGGGTGCTTCTTCAACTGGTTCTTCTGCTGGTTCAGGAGCACATTCACCTTCGCAGACGGGTTCTTCTGTGGGTGGTTCTTCCGCGGGTGGTTCTTCTGCAGGAGGTTCTTCCGCAGGCGGTTCTTCCGCGGGAGGTTCTTCCGCAGGCGTTTCTCCGCCATCTTCCGCGGGAACATCTGGCGTATCGCCGTCTCCCTCATCCGCCAGCACTGGACCCAGGATAGCTAAACTGATCCAGTCACCATGCTTTCCGGAAATATCTGGAAAGACCACAGTCATCTCTTCAGCGCTGGATTTTGCCGGGGTGCTTCCCAGCAGCTCAGCGTATGAAGTGAATATGGGAATAACGATTGCCGCCGCACCATCCTCCACCTGCTCCGCAGCATAAACACTGCCGACCTGGCTGAGCACCGATACTGGGATTACACCCAACATTATAAACACAATCCCAAATAGGTTGGTGATCTTTCCGATCAATCTGTATTTATTTTTCATGGTACCCTCCAGTTAATTTTTTCTCGTCTATTTCTTATGAATAATATCAATATTATTAAAATAAAATCCGGCCATATTTAATCCATGACCGGTTTCGCTACTAGCTCGTCTGCGCTTTTAATGGGTTAGGCGGCTTACCCCAAAAAAGCGACCATCTATTTGCGCAGAGTCCACGCCTTCAATGTTTTTTTAATTTAACAATATACTACCATATATTTATTTCTTGTCAAGAACGAAATATGAGGGTGTGGAAAAACAAGATTTCCCTTGAAAATTACCACGTTTTAGCGCCATATATGGTGGTTTTTACCTAAAAAATATATTGCATTTGCTCATTAATGTGACTTTTTCCACACCCTCAAATATACGGTGATCAGGAGATACTAACCGCTTTGGGTATTAAAAATACATTTAGTTATTATTGTTATTTTCGGAGGGATTTAACCACCTCCATGAACTCTTTTACGCGTTTTTCGTCCACGTGGTTCTCGAAGACCCCATCGACTTTAAATGTGGTGCCCACCACTGCCCCGTCAGCGATATTTAATTGTTCCGCGACGTTCTGCAGACGGACGCCTGTGTTCGCGAAGACAACAGTATCAGGTACAGCTTCTTTGACCAATTTAAGGGTCTGGGCATCCGTTTCCGCGCCAGCAGTCAGGCCAGAAACGCACAGCGCATCCGGGCGGTGATTGAAAACCGTTGATGTGGCAATATCCACAATATCACGGTCCCCCAGGTAGCGGGCAGCTTCAGGGACAATATTAAATAATAATTTCACATTCTGGGCGCCGATGGCGTGCTGATGGCGGATGGTCTCACCGCAGTTGGTATCCCATAAGCCAAAATCAGAAGCGTACACGCCCGAAAAGATCTCACGGATGAATTTTGCGCCTACGGAAACTGCCAGGTCAAGCGAGGCAATCGGGTCCCAGAGGACATTGACACCGAAGGGCACACGAATATCAGGCATGAGTTCGCCGATAATGCGCGCCATTGAAGCGGTTGTGACTGTGTTCACTTTGGTGAGATAGGGCAGGCTGAATTCATTGGAGAACATGATCGCGTCCACGCCCCCGTTCTGCATCGCAAGGAGGTCTTTACGGGCCCAATCGATCACAGCTTTCATGCCGCCATCCTCATCAAAATAAGGATCACCGGGAAGCGCATTTAAGTGGCACATGGCGATCACGGGTTTCAACGTGCTCATTACCTCTTCTGTCCAGAATTTTGTCATTTGTTTACCTGCCTTTTCCTAGATACAGCTTTTTATAAAAAAATCCGCAGTGCGATTTATAACATAACCTGTAATTTCGATGGTATTAAATAGTATTGCAATATATTGCAATTGAATGTAGTAAAATGCGAATATATGAACAGTATAGTTATTTTTGTGTGTGATGTCAATGTTTTTAATGAATAAGAAGTCGGGATTTGAAATTAAATGAATGGAAATGGAACAATCAGATATTCCCTGAATGCAGCACCGACAATGAAGTAAATGGAATCATTTGATCTGAAAAGAATAATAAAATAAGAAGAATTTATTCAAGGATAGGTATTTCGTAAACCAAGCATTAATACCAAAGAAGCAGCGATAATCTATTCATATGAGGCGAGGGCCCTGCGGAAAGCGACGTCTCCTGTTAAATCTGATTTAACACTGACTGCTTTTTCTAATTCACTTAGGAGATTGATGCTGACATCTTCACCGGTAACGGATCGTACCAGCCACACCGCATGGGCTGCATATTTCAAGCTATTTATTGGTTCAATGTTGGCAAAACCGAAGAAGAACCAGGCATCTGATGAATGCATGCGCAGGCGCTCATACTGAGATTCAAGCATGTGCGTGATCATTCCGATTTCATTTTCATTGATGGGCTGTTTCGCATAATCGCTGATCAGATCTTCTACTGAAACCGATCCAAGGAGTACCTCGATATAGGCATCACGCAGCGCCCACGGATCGTCAATATACTTCTTCGTGAAATCGAAATATTTTTCGTCGAGGTCCAGCGCTAATCGGTCCAGGAAACGCCTTAAAGGCGCCTTCCAGAATGCAGTGGGCGCATCGCCGCACACACCCTGCCAGCGCTGTATGCCGTGGTGGCAGCTCCAGGATGTATTTTCGTTGATCTCAGTGGTTTGATCAGCTGGATGCAGCTGCAGCCACTGTGCCGGAAAGGTGGGTTGAAAATCAGCCAATTTGAGAGAATGGTCAAAGAGGTAGGCGAGAAATTCCTCGCGCTCCGGCATGTGGTGCCCATAGAGTTCACCGTCGGAAGCTGCCATGAACAACTGGTCCCGGTCCCGGTGCATGTTTTTATACTGGGGAATGAGCCAATCTGAAACAAATTCATCCGCATCCATAGTGGTGCTTGTATTAAAGCTGATCTCACAGGAAAGGAAACTGTTATAAAAGAACGCGATGATCTCTTTGTCATTCTGCAGGCGGATGCGATAGGGTTGGGTGATATCCAGAGAGGAATCTTTTGCCTGCCAGGGAGCTAAGATCGTGAATTGGATGCCGTGCTCCGCGAGTACTTCTAAAGATTCCAGATCCACAGCAGTTTCGGGCAGCCACATTCCCTGAGGGGGATGTCCAAAACGGGTCTTATATTCATGGATTCCCCAGCGAAGCAGGGTTTCTTTTTCACGGCGGGGAATGAGCGGCATAATAACATGAAAGTACGGCTGTGCTATCGCGTTGCTTATTCCATACTTTTTAAAAACCGCGTTTTCCTGCTTGATAATTTCGGCGAGTGTCTCCGGATGGTATTCTGCCAACCATGCAGAAAGGGTTGCGCCAAAGTTAAAGCTGATTTTCTCGAAATTCCCTTTGTTCGCATTAGGCAGATAACATTCATGATAAATGCGCTCGGTCCAGTTCGGGAATGGCCCTGCGCCTGCTTCCTGAGGTATTTGACCGGTTCTGGGATCTACCCGGGGGGGTTGGTAAAAATGTCCATGGATGCTGAAATATTTTTGCGGCATTAATTAGCAGTGTTCCTTATCATATTGTCTGGTGTTTACCCCTGCCATTTTACCGTAAAATAAATGAAAATGGCCTGCAACTGCAAGCCATTTTCACTGGGGTGAGAGTGAGGGTAATTTATTAATCTTTAAGGGTGATCTTGACCTTACGTTTTTTGGGTTTCCTGTTTCTAACCGCAAGGATAGCTACCGGAATAAACAGCAGCACAACCAGCACTGCGAGAATGATTCCGAATGTCAGCCAGGAAGCGGGCTGGGCTACTTCAGGCACCAAACCGCCCGGGTTGAAGCTGGTTTGAGATTCACCGCCCACACCGCTGTACCGGTCAGATAAGGTTACCGTCAGCGCGCGGAGCACACCATCACGCAGATCAAGCGGTGTTACATAACTGATGACCACTTCACTTTGCAGCGAACGCCGTATCTGGTCATACAGTGCGGATAACTGCTCTTTATTTTCGGCATACCCATATTTACCGCCGGCATTATCAGCAATATAACGCAGTGTAGTTTCATCTATACCGCTGTAGGCATCCGCCTCTTCTTCGCCTTCAGGCACTTGCCCGAAGCCAACAGTAGAGATGGATAAACCACCAAAACCAATGCTCGCGAGTGCGGCGTCTGGGTCTGCTACGCTTTGATTGTCCATGCCATCCGTGAGAACGATGATCGCTTTACGGCCGGGAAGGGGATTGAGCGTTTCAACCGCGGTAACAAGGGCATCGTACATCGCTGTATCGCTGTTGGCTGAGATACCATCAATCGCTTTTTCCAGTGAATCTTTATCGACAGTAACTTCCTGCACTGTTTTAACTTGAGTATTGAAAGTGATAATACCCGCCTGGTCTCCAGCGCGCATTTGATTGAGGTATTCCTTAGCCACTTCTTTGGCGCTGGTCAGTTTTTCAGCGTAATTCATGCTGCCTGAGTTATCGATCAGCAGTAATGTGGTCAGAGGGCCGACATTACCGGTTCCCTGAATGTTCTGATTGCTGACCGGCTGCCCGTTCTCTAAAAGTTGAATTTTTTCTGTGTTTACTACTTTTGGCTCTCCATTGGCATCCTGAACAGAGACATACACATTTACAAGCGGGAAGTCGGTCGTATCGATCTGGGTGATCTGAAGCGTATAGGTACCTTCGCTTTTAACCTTCGGCGAGGGTTGGCAGGCAGCAATGATGCCTGTAAGCAGCAATAGAGTTATTGTCAGAAATGGTCTTATTTTAATTTTCATCATTATTTACCTCTTCTCATGGTAGACCATCTCTGATTTACCCATACGGATGCGCTGGTTAGGGTGCAGGCGGGCTACTTCAATCTTCCTGCCATCAATAAACGTACCGGTCATGCTGATATCTTTCAGCGTGAAGTAGGTCCCTTCGCCTTTTAAGATCGCATGCTGCGACGCTATGTCCGGATCAGCTATCACAATATCGGACTTTAAGGGGCTGCTGCCAATTGCGGCGGATGGGGCTTCCTTGCCGAGGAATTTATCTAAAATGAATTCCATGCCGCGCATCTTGCCATTTGTGATTTCAAGCCATACTCGTGAGAGCATGAATACGATCAGCGCGATGAACACGCCGACCGAAAGACCCAGCAGCATCAAGCCGGCTGCTTTTCCCATCAGGGGGTCAGCGAACATGGAACGGGCAGCTTCTAAAAGCACGCCGCCTAGAGCGCCGCCGATGAGGCCGCCCAGGCCGCCTTTCCATAGCTGCGCACCGCCGGTAATACCGGTCGCGAGACCTGTAAGTAGTCCGAAGATAGCCCATCCAATCGGCCGGCTCCATACCTGCCCACCAATAAATAGAAAAACACCTTCGGCGATGGGCAGCGCAATCGCTCCGCCAACAGCACCCAGGAGGGCACTAAGCAGGGATTTTTTTAATCCATATAAAAAACTCTGGGCTGCAATGCCTTCTCCAAAACCAATCAGCAAACCAATCACGCCCCCCAGCATTGCTCCAATGATCACTTCACTCAGGAAAAAGTTATCTGTGAAAGATAAACCCAGGATATTACTGATCTGCCATCCGATCAATCCGCCGATGGCACCCAGAATACCGTAAGTATAAAAACGTGTTAAACGACTCATTTAGATGTAACCTCCTCTTGTATGTTGGTCTTTTCAACGGCAGGCTGCAGGTTCCGCCAAAAGACTACGCTTCTCTGGCGCTTATTGGTCAGCTCATAAAAGCCAAAGTAATTCTTCTGGTCTAATGTACCGTCAGGTTGGTGGATAAAGAACCCACCGATCGATTTGTGTGGTTCAATCACCAGGGCAACCTGCCATAGTTCTGGAAAAAAGTTCTGATGCAGCCATGTGTCCCATTGGGAAAAGAATATGCCCATGCGCGGGTGGGTATGATACCAGCCTAAAAAGACTTTCTCGGGAAAATGTTCTTCAAGATGATTGTACAGAGCGATTTGGGTATCACCCGTGAATGTTAGATGCGCAGCACCATGCTCCGTGTAAACAGCCGGCAGGATTGTGTCAATAACAATGAAAGGTGTATCATCCTGAGAATCACGGCAGTATTTCCCTGCCATCCATCCCCCGACCTCATTATCCAGGTCACTGCCAGCATGGGCGCACATGCGCACAAAGGCTATCTGTGTCAGGAAGATAGCCAGAGGGGGCTGCAGCAGGTTCATTTCCTCGTCTTTCGGCTGCCAGCGGACAGCCCGATGATAGGGAATTCGAGAGTTCACCGGTTGTACCTGGCTGTTCTCTGATAACCTTACGCGCGGAGTAATATTCATGGCGGCTGCTCCGGGGTATTTACCTATTAACCGGCAGTGATATCAGCTGTGATCATCAGACGGTCATCTTCAGGGACGCCTGCTGCTTCCAGCGTTTCATCTTCCTGCAGTTCACGGCCCAGGGCCTTGCTGTCCAATCGGTAGCTAACGGGACGGCCATCAGGACCGACAGTTGGCAGTTCCAGGGTGGTCGCCAGTTCAGGCATCAATTCTTTCACCGGGACATCATCCGGAACTTCCGCGTTGCGCGTACCTCCAGAAGGTAGTACTAAAGTAATATTCTTATCAGCCATTTTTCTACTCCTTTCAATTATTTCAATTTGATTTTTGGTTTCGCCCGCACCTTCGGTTTGCTGATCTTGACCCGTTCAGGGCGCAGCAGTTCGCGCTTGTCCACTGGGAAATAATTAGGATGGGTTCTCCTGAACTGCCTTGTCCAGCGGGCGGCTTCCATATCCCATGGAAATGGGGGTTTGCTGGGATCGTCATGAAAATTCTTATACTGCACCATTTCTCCCAGCATGATCACCAATCTATCTAAAGACCGACTGGCAGACCACCATGCAGCATCGATGCACACGCTGCCATTGGCGTGGTTAATATTTGGGTGCCAGATTGGAGTAAGCCATTTCATTCCTGGCCAGCGCTGTGGGTACTGGCTGTGCAGATAGATCTCAACCTGGTGCCTTGCACCGATTATTGGATTCCCTCTGCGGTCAGTACCAATGATGCCCTTGCATTTGTAGGTAATGATGTAGCGCTCCGGTGGCAACCCCCTCCGTTCAGATTTTGCTTTAATCTGGATCAGGTCGCTGCGCGCGGCAACTTCCTGGATAAGTTCATAATCTTTCCGCAGGCGCCTTAGGCGGGGGTTGGAATTGACGGAAATTGCTCCGGCAGTAATATCTGTAGTGATCATCAAGCGGTCATCTGCCGGGATGCCGGCCATGCTTAGTGTTTCACTCTCCAGGAGCTCGCGGCCGAGCGCTTTGCTATCTATTCGGTAGCCCATCGGCCGCCCGTCTGGACCCATTGTGGGGAGTTCCAGGAGCGAAGCTAATTCCGCTAGTAAGTCCCTTACCGGGACATCATCCGGAATATCCGCTCTGCGGGCACCTCCATTTGGTAATACGATAGTTACTGCAATATCCGCCATGCGTTCCTCCAAAAATGAGCAATTTCAAAGTTCATTGCGGTGTGCCACTCCACAAGCGCCTGTCACATCCCAGCAGTCCTTATGGTGCCAGGTGCCGCATTCAGGACAAATAACTACGCCCCGGGGGTCATTCTTTACCACTTCTTCAAGGCAGTATGGGCATACATGCTCTTCTTCGCCCATTAATTTCACATCGTTATTTATGTGATGCGGTCGGATGCCTGGAAGTTTGATCTTTTTTGTTAAAGTTTTCTTATGTGTTGTTGATTTCAGAGATGTTCGATTTTTTATGCTTTTTGAAGAAGGGGTTGAGACATGCACCGAAGAAGCTGCAGATTTGTTACCATTCCTGACAGCAGTAGATTTGGATGTTTTTTTACCTATTTTAGGAAGTCGAATATTCCAGTTCATAGGGTTTACTTGATATGTAATTGGTTTTATCCGGTCAGAAAGGGTCCGGCGGGGTTGTTGGGGTTCTTTTTTAGATACCCTGGGCTTTTTCTTGCGCCGGAAAACCAGAATTGCGGGAAGTGAGATCAAAAATAAAAGGATGAT
>Ga0307422_1000601_pt1 | contig 19729 bp, 13 predicted proteins | sample SalMarWE160290MG_FD_202153 | JGI IMG/M metagenome (GOLD analysis project Ga0307422, IMG submission 202153) | Salt marsh sediment microbial communities from the Plum Island Ecosystem LTER, Massachusetts, United States - WE1602-90 | ecosystem: Environmental > Aquatic > Marine > Intertidal zone >...
CGTAAAAATAAACACTAATACTATTAGAATAGGCGGAGGTATTTCAGCGGATCCTTTAGCTAAATCAATTGGATTCATCCCAAGCTTAAAAACATCATCTGCGCCTTTAAATAAGGCAACTTTTTCTTCTTTTGGTGTATTCAGGAATGAATCAGAGATTGCACAAACAACCGATAGCACCTACCTTGATGAAGGACTAGCATTAGGCACCTACTCTTATTATGTAGTTGCAAATTATACCGATCCTGATGGCACATCATTGCCATCGAACACAGTATTAATAAATGTTATGCCAAGTGCTATTGATCCAAATATTACCGGACCTTCGGTAATTCTATATCCAAATCCATCAGAAGGAATATTCAATATTTCGGTTGATAGAGAATATACCGTTTCGGTTATGAATACAAACGGAATCAGGATAGGTGAAATAGATATTCATACGAATACTAAATCAATTGATCTGAGTGATTATGGTCAGGGTTTGTATATTCTGCATTTCCGGTCGGAGGATATTACATTCGTCACGAAAGTAATTGTACAGTAAAAATTCTTCTATTTTATTTCAAGGTACCGTCCTGCTTTGACGCAGGACGGTTTTTTTAGCACCCGGTCTTAAATATCCTATAATTGTTGATCTTCAAAATACGAACGTATATTTCCGATAATCTTTTCTATGAGCTCAGTGCGAGCTTCTTTGCTTGCCCAGGCAATATGGGGAGTAATATAAAGTCTGTCACTGTTTTTAATATGTAACAAGGGATTATTTTCTTCAATCGGTTCATGGCTCAGAACATCGAGGGCAGCTCCTGCAATACGTTCCTGATCCAGCGCTTCGGCAACAGCCAACTCATCGACAATACCTCCTCTCCCCAGGTTCAGCAGGTAGGCTGTCTGCTTCATCAGACTAATCGTTCTGGAATTGATCAGATTTTGTGTTTTTTCATTTAAAGGACAATGGATGGATACTATATCAGAGACTCTTAGCAATTCAGGCAAGTTCACTTGCTCATACTCCGCATCCAGATTCTTGCCGGATGTGGAATGGTATAATACATGGCATCCAAAAGCAGAAGCTATATTTGCAATGCGTTTACCGATTATTCCCATTCCTATAATTCCGAATACTTTTCCCTTTAATTCCCAAAATTCTTTTCCCTGATGTGTAAAAATTGGGCTGTGAGAATACATCCCGGATTTTACATAATTATCATAGTAGGCACTACTGTTCAGCAGGTAAAACAACATGGAAAAAGTAGCCTGTGCAACAGATTCGGTCGAGTAACCCGATACATTTTTTACCTGTATCTTTTTTTTCGCAGCATAGTCCAGATCAACATTATTCATTCCGGTAGCAGCAATACAAACCAGTTTTATAGAAGGACAGGCATCCATGACCTCGCGATCGATTACCACTTTATTGGTGATAATAATATGGCTGTCACCAATCCGCTCTATGCGTTCGGAAGGATTTGTATAATCATACTGTTTGTACTGTCCCATTCCGGCTAAAGCGATCAGGTTTCCTACCTTGCCGACCGTAGCCGCATCAAGAAAAACAATTTTCAGATTCTTTCTCATTCACTCATTCGAATTTGATCTCAACCTGATTCCGAAGAAGATCATCCATGCTTTCATGTTTGCGAATAAGGAAATCCTTCCTTTTATAAATTACTACTTCGGCAGGTTTGAAACGTGAATTGTAATTCGATGCCATAGCAAAGCAATAGGCTCCCGCATTATAAAAAGCCAGGATATCCCCTTCACTGATCTCATTTATTTTCCGGTTCCATCCAAAAGTATCAGTTTCGCATATATACCCAACTACAGTGTATATTCGTGTTTTTTCTTTTGGTTTCGAAATGTTTATAATATGATGGTAGGCATCATAAAACATCGGGCGAATAAGATGATTCAGTCCTGAGTCGATACCTGCAAAAACCGTTGCAGTAGTCTGTTTTATAACATTTACCTTTGCGAGGAAATAACCCGCCTCACTCACCAGGAATTTCCCAGGCTCGAACATGAGGGTCAGATTTCTTCCGTATTCAATGCAAAAATCTTTAAACCGGTTTCCGAGCCGTACCCCTAAGTCGTCAATATCTGTTGAAATATCATCTTCTTTGTAGGGAACCTTAAAACCGCTTCCAAAATCGATATACTGTAATTCCGGAAAATGCCGCGCCACATCCAGTAAAATTTCCGTGCCTTTTAAAAAAACCTCTGTATCCAGGATATCAGAACCTGTATGCATGTGAATCCCTTCAATCTTCATATTATTAGTTTCAATAACCCTTAAAAGGTGAGGTAACTGGTAGATCGAGATACCAAATTTTGAGTCAATGTGTCCGGTCGATATTTTTGTATTGCCCCCTCCCATAATATGCGGATTGATACGAACACAAACAGGAATTTTATTTCCATACTTATGACCAAATTGTTCCAGCATGGATAAATTGTCGATATTTATATGAACTCCAAAATTTACAGCCTTTTCAATCTCAGCGAGCGAAACGCAATTAGGTGTGTATATAATATTTTTCGGTTGGAAACCGGCTTTTATTCCCAACTCAACTTCCTGAATTGAAACGGCATCCAAACCGGAACCCAACAGTTGGAAAAACCTGAGAATATTGATGTTTGTAAGTGCTTTACAGGCATAATTTAACCGCAGGTTTATATCTTTAAACGCCCCGGAAAGTCTTTTATACTGACCCTCCATTTTTTGTGTATCATAAACATAAAGCGGTGAACCGTATTTTTCAACCAGCTTCAGTACCTTGATACCGTCAATAACATAATAATTGTTTATTAGTTCCATGATTTAAATCGTAGTGATAATTTTCAAAGATACAAGAAAACAAAAAATCCTCAATCTTTCACTTTAAAGCTCTGGATGAGGATTTTTTAAGTGTTTGTTTTAAGTTACTATTTCTTTTTCGGGAGTTTATATCCCTGCTGTTTTGAAATAGTCTCCAGCCGCTGTTGAAATTTCGATTTCTTTTTTGGTTTACTTTTTCTTGATTCCAGTTTATTTAGAATTGCTTCCTCGTCAATAAACTGTTTGAAAAGTAAATTTTGAGCAATCGTTATAATATTGGCCAGAAAATAGTAATAGGTAAGTCCGGCCGAAAATTTATTAAGAATGAACATGAACATGACAGGCATAATGTACATCATGGTTTGCATACCCGGCATCTGTTGACTACTTGCATTGGTCTGATTATTAAATTTCATGCTGAAAATTGTGGATACAGTCATCAGCAGCGTAAATAAACTTAAATGATTTCCAAATGAATTACTGAGAAAAGGAATGTATGCATCCCATTCGAATATTGCATCGTAAGTTGAAAGGTCAGTAGCCCAAAGAAAACCCTGTTGTCTTAATTCGATAGATGTTGGAAAAAAGCGAAACATAGCAAACAGAATGGGCATCTGCAGCAGCATGGGTAAGCAACCTCCCAGAGGACTAACACCCACCTTTTTATAAAGTGCCATCGTAGCCTGCTGTCGTTCCATAGCCTTATCTTTCGGAATCTTTTTATTTATTTCATCAATCTGGGGCTTCAGTACTTTCATCTTGGCAGTCGACATGTACGATTTGAAGGTAAGGGGCAACAGAAATATCTTTATGATGAGTGTCATTATCAAAATAATGATCCCATAATTTGAAATAAATCTGTTGAGAAAATCGAAAAGATTGATAATAACAATCTGATTTATCCACTTGATTATGCCTTTACCCACAGTTACAAGATCGTACAGATGCATCTCCCCGTACTGCTTTTTGAGCAGTTTATATTTATTGGGGCCAAAAAAGAAATCAATATCTATCGTAGAGTTAAAGGAATTCTCATAGGGTATGCCTATTGTCGATTCAAATTCTTTGAGATATTTACTACTCTTTGATTTTAGCTTACTCTGCATGTTAGCATCAAGAAAAGCATCCTTCGCAATAATTACCGATGAAAAAAACTGATCTTTATAAGCAATCCATTCCAATCGGGTTACAATATTTTCCGACTGAATCTCTTTTTTAGACCGGGAATTGAAAAAATCGACCACATCATCCAGAGGTTTATAGTATAGGGTTGTATAGAGCATTTCATTATCTCTCCCACGTTCCTGCTGCGGTGAGTTTATCATCCAGTTGAGATCGATAACACCGGTGCGCTGGGTACTTATATCACTCATCCCTGTAAATTCAATCTCCATGTTCACCAGATACCGGCCCGGAGAAAGGCTATACCGAAACTCTATAGACTTTCCTTCTTCCCGACTGTAACGCAAAGCAACGGTTTGTGGATCTTGATCAATAAGGATAATATCCTTGTCAGTCATTGCTTTGAAAAACAAATCATTTGTATTAAAGGGTTGATTATTAAGAAAATATTGTAATCCAAACGTACTGGAATCTGCATCGAATAAACGAACCGGAACCGAATCATAGCGCATGTATTTTTTTAATTCCACAGATACAGGTCTTCCTCCTTTTTCGCTAAGTATCACACGAATCAGATCGTTTTCAAGTACTATTTTTTTATAACTGATAGTATCCTCTGATTGTACTTCAACTTCTGAAGTAATTTCAGCTGTATAATCTGTTTGTGTTGTTTGAGCCGATTCCTGTTTAAGTTGTTCCAGTTCAGCTTCCCGCTTGGCAATTTCCTGAACCAATGCAATAGAATCGCTTATTCTCTTTTGAGTTTCTTTTTCCTCGGCCGAAGGTTTGCTGAACATACTCCAAACGAAGATAATTACTGCAATTATGACGATACCTATAATCGAATTTCTATCCATTTTGTAATGTTACTAAAATAAGTTATGTAATAGTAGATTTAATAAAATCGACAAAAAGCGGATGGGGTTCAAGAACAGTACTTCGATATTCAGGATGGAACTGAACACCAACAAACCATTTGTGCGACGGAATCTCCATAATCTCAACAAGATTCGTATCAGGATTGATGCCCACTGCTTTCATACCCGCAGCTTCAAAGTCATTCAAATATTTATCGTTAAATTCATACCGGTGTCTGTGACGTTCTTCAATACACTCTTTGTTGTATATCTTATATATTCTGGTATTTTTTTTAATTACACAAGGATAGGCACCCAGCCGCATAGTCCCTCCCTTTTCGGTAATTCCTTTCTGTTCCTCCATTAAATCGATCACCGGGTAGGGTGTCTTACTGTACATTTCAGTGGAATGTGCTTTTTCAAATCCCAGCACATTGCGGGCAAATTCAACTACAGCACATTGTAATCCTAAACACACTCCAAAGAATGAGATATTATTTTCCCTGGCATATCGTGCTGCCAATATCTTACCATCTATTCCTCTATCGCCAAAACCAGGTGCCACAAGTATTCCTTGAACATCGGAAAGGGATTCAACAAGATTGGTTTCGTCAAGTTCCTCGGAATGAATATATTTTACTTCAACTGCACAATCGTTAACGGCACCTGCATGTATAAAGGCCTCATTAATGGACTTATAGGAATCGGCCAGTTCAACATATTTTCCCACAAGGGCAACTTTAACATGATGCTTCGGATTTTTAAGTCTTTTAAGAAATTTCTTCCAGGGTTCAAGGTTAGGAGTATTTGAAGCAAGATTTCCCATTTTTCGTAATACAGTCACATCGAGCTTCTCTTGTTGCATAAGAATAGGAACCTCGTAAATAGTGGATACATCGATCGATTGAATAACCGATTCATATTCTACGTTACAAAAAAGTGCTACTTTCCGGCGAAGATCATCTGTAAGATCGTGCTCAGTGCGCAAGACAAGAATATCGGGCTGGATACCATTTTCGAGAAGTTCTTTAACAGAATGCTGGGTGGGCTTTGTTTTTAGTTCGCCTGAAGCTGCCAGATACGGAACCAGCGTAAGATGAATATATAATACATTTGTAGGCCCTAGTTCCCATTTCAATTGACGGACAGCTTCAATATAGGGTAAAGACTCGATATCGCCTACGGTACCACCGATTTCTGTAATAACTATATCCAATTTCTGTTTCGATCCTAATAAAAGAATTCGTCGTTTTATTTCATCGGTAATGTGCGGAATTACCTGAACGGTCTTACCTAAATAATCGCCACGGCGTTCTTTATTAATTACCGATTGGTAAATGCGACCTGTGGTTACATTGTTCGCCTGTGAGGTCAGAACATTAAGGAATCGCTCGTAATGTCCAAGGTCGAGATCAGTCTCGGCACCATCGTGCGTTACAAAACATTCTCCGTGCTCGTATGGATTAAGAGTACCCGGATCGACATTAATATAAGGATCAAGCTTTTGGATAGAAACTTTAAAACCTCGGGATTGTAAAAGTTTGGCTAACGACGCAGAAATAATTCCTTTGCCAAGAGAGGAAGTAACACCACCTGTAACAAAAATATATTTAGTATTTGACAAAACTGAAACTTTTTAAGATTGCGCAAAAATAATAATTAACCCTGAAAATCGGGAAAATATAAGGATTAAATATTGGAATAATGAATTCATTCAATACCTACTGATCCTCAAAATCATCAAGCATTTTAATTTTACCTTTCAACTGCTCAATTTTGGTTTTGGCCATTTCAATTTTACGGTTCACATCACTGATCATCGATTCGGCATTTTCCGAATCGGCAAAGAAACCGATATTATTTTCCCAAAGTGTTAAATCACTCTCCATCTGTTTCAGCTTATTGAACAGCTTATCCCGTTCCATGTGCAAACGTTGCTGAGAGTTAGGTTTATTCACAATATTTTCGATTCGGCTATGAAATTTAAGCAGTGATTTTTTATTCTCATCAAGTTTTAGCTGATCAAATTTGGTATTAATAGCTTTTCGGTAACGATCCTGTATTTCGTTTTTATGTTTCAAAGGCACAAAGCCAATTTCTGACCATTGACGCTGTAACTCTTTTAATGATTTCAGGTTTTTTTCTACATCCGTTGTCAATTCAAAGTTCTCAATATCCTCAATAAGCTTATTCTTTTTATCGAGATTTTCCTCATAACGTGTGTCTATTTGAGAAAAGAATTTACTCTTATTTTCAAAAAAGTTATCACAAGCTGCTCGAAAGCGTTTCCATATTTTATCGGACAACTTGGCCGGAACAGGTCCAATTTCCTTCCAGCGTTTTTGCAGGGCAATAAGCTCATCGGTCGTCTTTTTCCAGTCGGTACTATCCTGTAATCCTTCAGCCTGAATACAAAGTTCTGTTTTTAGTTGCAGGTTATTTTGCTGCTCTTCCCGATTTTGTGAATAGTACTCTCTTTTACCATCGAAAAAAGCATCACAAGCTTTACGGAATCTTTCATAAACCAGTGTGTTATATTTCTTTGGTGCAAAACCTATGGTTTTCCACATTTTCTGCAATCCAATAATTTCATGCGATTTTTCTTCCCAGTCTGCATGCGTTTTTATTTCTTCGATAGAAATCTTTTCGACCTTCTCACACAGCAGTAATTTTTCTTCATAATTCTTCTTTTGCTCCTGTTTGAGATTTACAAAATACTCCTGATGTTTCCGGTTTATTTTTGTTGTAGCCTCCTTAAACCGGTCCCAAATTTCAGCTCGTGTATCAATGGGGACTGGTCCGATCTCGCGCCACGAATCATGCAGCTTCTGAAGTTTACGGAAAGCTTCAACTACCGAAGGTTCCAATAATAATTCTTCAGCCGTTTCACATAATTTAATCTTAGCTTCAAAATTTTTCTTAAAATCAAGATCACGAAGTTCTTTGTTAATCTTTATATAATCGTAAAACGCCTCAACATGATAATGATAGGATTCCCACAGATCTTTTAAATTTTGCTGAGGCACAGGTCCTATTTCTCTCCATTGATGCTGCAGTTCTCTGAATTCCTGAAAAGTTTTATTGAGCGATTCCTGGCTATTGATCAAATCTTTAATGCCTTCAATGATTTTATATTTCTCTTCAAGGTTTCTCTCTTTCTCTCCTTCAATTTTTTTGCTTAATTCATTCCTTGTTTCTTTATGCCGGCTAAGAAGTGTCTTGAGTTCTGCTTCCAAAGGCGATTCCTCAACTTTAAAATCCTGAGGTAGTCCTCCGATAGCTAAAAAACTTTTTCTTTTTTCCTCTACTTCTGTCTTGTGCTTTTTGTAAAAATTTGATTTTATTGCTTCTACATCCCTTCTGATATCAGTTAAATGACCTTTTTCCAGCACATCTTTTAAAACCTTCACAAGATCCTCCTTAGAAAGTTTTGTGTAGTCAATTTTTTCAGGAATATATTTTGGAGAGGTCGGTTCGCCAGCATGTTTCTCTTCACTATCTTCACCAGAAACTTCTGTATCTTTTTTATCCGGAGTTTCAGTATCTCCGGTAGGCGCAGATTCAATTTCCTCTTCCTTTGACTTTTTAACTGCTTTTTTCTTTCCTTTACTCAAATCAGGAGATGTTTTATCCTTTTTAGAAATTACCTGATTCTTCTTTGATTTAGATGGTTTATCAACAGAAGCCTCCTCAACAGTTTCCTGCTTATCCTGATTGGAGTCATCCGCATTGGAATGAGACTGGTCAATAGTTTCCGATGGTTCGGATATTTCATCTCCACTCTTAGAAGTAGATTTTTTTGTAAGTGTGTCGGGAGCTTTTTTCGACACCCTCTTCCTCTTGCTGTCTTCTACCTTATTTTTTGTGGGGGTTTTCTCATCAGCATTATCTGCACTTTCAGAATTCCCCGTCTCCGTATTTTCGGATTTCCCGAATTGTTCATCATGAACAGAGCCATTAGCATCATTTATCGTCATAGCATCAAGCTTTGATTTTCTATATTGTTACAAAATTATACATTAAGTACTAATCGTACAACGATTTTGCCATTTGTTCCTTTATAATTGGGCAAGATAAGGTATTTTATTTAAAAGTATGACCTGAGTACTCGTTTATTACTTATTGCTAATTACATAAGAATTATTCACATAAATTGTTTAATACTTTCATTTATATTGGCATCTGAACAAGTGTACTACCTTTGTATGAAACGTAAAAAGTATGCGAATTGATATCCTTACCATACTCCCCGAATTACTGGAAAGTCCTTTCAACCATTCCATAATTAAACGAGCAATTGATAATAAACTCATTGACATTGTGGTTCACAATATACGCGATTATTCCACCAACAAACAACGACAGGTCGATGATTACGCTTTCGGCGGAGGAGCAGGTATGGTAATGACAATAGAACCCATACACCGAATAATTGAAAAACTAAAACAGGAAAGAAAGTATGATGAGATCGTTTTTTTAACACCCGATGGTGTTCGTTTCAACCAGCAGATTGCCAACAGATTTTCGACACTTCAAAATATAATTATTCTTTGCGGACATTATAAGGGAGTCGATCAAAGGGTTCGTGATCATCTGATTACCTGCGAAATATCCATTGGTGATTATGTTCTCACCGGTGGTGAACTGGCAGCTGCCATAATTACTGACTGCATTGTGCGACTCGTTCCTGGTGCAATTTCGGATGAAACATCTGCTCTTTCCGACAGTTTTCAGGATTACCTTCTTGCCCCCCCTGTTTATACCCGGCCAGCTGATTATAACGGATGGACAGTCCCTGAAATTTTATTGTCGGGAAATCATACGGATATTGAAGACTGGCGTTATGAGAAAGCATTGGAAAGAACAAAAAAGCTCAGACCCGGTTTACTGGACGGTAAAATTGATTAGAGGTATTGAAATAAATAATGTGGAGTACTTATTCCTGTTATGGATCGTTACAAATATATTTCGCGTAAAATTCGTGATGTGTAAGTCATAAGCAAACCGAACACTATACAGGAAACTCCGATAACGGACCCCAGAGAATAGTTGGCATAGAAAGGATTAATAAAAATCAATATGGCAAATAAAATACTGAATATCCCGGTACCCAGCATCGACCACCAATTTCTCATATAATTAATCATACGGAATGAAGTCATAACCTGAATAATACCAATAATGCAGGCCCACAATGCCAGGAAGAATAAGAAAAATGCCTTGGCGTACTGTGGTTTAAAAACAAAAAATGCTCCGATTATAATATCAATCACTCCTTCAATGAGCCACCACCGCCACCTGGGATTGCTATGTTTCTGTAAATAGGCGCCAACAATGATCATGGCTCCCGATGCCAGGATGATAACACCGAAACTAACAGCCAGAGATTTTCTTATGAGTGGGTATTGCCTGATAAGTACAACCATGCCAAAACCAATGGCAAGTAAGCCTTTCAGCGTCATTAACCACCAATTTTTAAAAAGCCTGATTTGCATGTATTCTAATCTATGAGCTAATTGTTAAATATATAAAATTACGGAAACAAATTACATCCGGTAATACTTAGCGCCGTTATTACTCTCAATTTATTAAAATAGTAATGAAGGATATATCTGCTTATATTCAAATAATTACGTTTCTATTTATTGCTTACTTATTCCATAAATACCTTTTAGATATGTTGATAATTTCCTTGTCTGATTGAAAATACTGTATCCATCCAATTCCTGCAAATCAATCGGTCTCCCGAAGACATATCTCGTTATAGGGACATATTTTACACTGCTCGATGTCCTCAGTTTGTGAAAAGGGTACCGATTTATCATAGATCTCAGTTACCAGCCTGGTTAACCTTTCTTCGAATTCCAGGCTATAATCGGCAAAATTACTGACCCTGGTTTTTCTTCTGTTTTCCGACTGAAATATCTCCGGAGTATAACCCGGCTGGTAAATATCGCGGATATAATACAGAAGAGGCTGAATTGGCCGGCCAGGTTTTTCTTTTGAAAGAATCCACGAATAAAGAAAAGTCTGAAATACCGCACTGTTCCTTTTTTCATCTTCATGTGAAAAAAGTGATTCAATATGGCTAAATTCGGAATACCGCTTCCCGGTTTTATAGTCGACAACTCTCACTATTCCTTCCTTCACATCAAGCCGGTCGACATACCCTCCAATACGCAATTCTATAGCAGTGTTTTGCGGTTTAATCTTTGTAAAATATTTTTCCTCAGTCGACAATATTTTAAAAGGTGCCGATTGCATATCGTAAGTTAAAATACCTTCGACATACTGTTCTATGACCCTTCTGATTATAAGATTTGATCCGCGGAAGTCCTCTTCTTTAATTTTCTGTTTCTTAAAATACTCATCTGCAAATGCCTGCTTAATGGCACTATTTACCAGGTTTTTATTTTTCCTGACAGAATCAATATCTTTTGCATGGCATTCTTCATTATAAAAGGGTTTGTACAGAATAGACATTACCTTATGCAATATGCTGCCAAAAATATCGGCTTTAATCTGTTCATTGATATCATCAGGTTCATCAATCTCTTCAATATATTTAAAATAGAATCGTAAACTGCAGGTGAGGTAAGTGTTAAGTGCACTGGGTGAAATAATGGAACTGCTATCGGGAAATTGATATTTTTTTAATACTTCGAAAACCTGATCTGTTTTATTAATTATGATCCTCTTTTTAAAATGTGGGCCAATTTCATATCCCATATCCAGATGATCGGGCGGAACGGGTTGTTCATACCTTAACTGAAGAATAAATCTGCTGGGTTCACCATTCTGCAGCCCTTCAGTTTTGGTATTATAAACCAAAATGATATTACGTGATCGGTGAAGAAGCCGGTAAAAATAATAACCGAAAATAGCATCCTGATGATTTATTGTAGGCAAGTGAAAGCCTTCGCGCAGCGAAAACGGGATAAGTGAAGGTATATGACCCGATTTTGGAAATTTACCTTCGTTCATGGATAGAATAATAACATTTTCAAAATCGAGTGTACGTGTTTCAAGAATTCCCATAACCTGCAATCCGGTTAAAGGTTCACCTGAAAAGGGAACCGAGATACCTTCCAGAATTCTTCGTAACAGGTTTAGCAAAATTGAAAATGTAAATTCAATGTCAGACTCCTGAATAAGAACCTCAAACCGCATAAGCACCTTATGAATAGCAAAGAGTATTTCCAGTTGCCACTTTGAGGTTGCCGATGACTCATCATCTGCTCTTATTTGTTCAGCTACGGTTTCAATAATTTCACGAAGATACCGGCCAAATTGGTCTGGCTCATGGAGTGGTTTGAAAATTACATCGATGATAGTTTCCTTCAGTTTGATATCGTGGGGATTGATAAAAACCAGGTTTTTTCGCTGGCATTCTTTCTGAAATGTCCGGATATCTTTGGTATCACACAATTTAATAAGAAAGGGATGGTTGAGAACTGAAAATAAATCGTGATGATAATATTCAAATTCATCCTTCTTTGCTCCTATCTTTCGCTGGTTCTTATGCAAATCGGTTAATGACACGATAAAACTAAATGCAGGCGTGTCAACAACTGGATATCCCATTGAAATATTAACTTTTCCTATTTCATCGGGAAGTGAATTCACTACTGGCATTAGTAGGGATTCATCAGCAAGGATCAGTGCGGTTTTCAGGGGTGATTCAATGCTGCCCGAACCTGAAATTTCAAGGCATTTATCGATGATCTTTGCCTGTGAGATAGTCGAAGGAACGGCAATGGTTGTTATTTTCTGTTCCCCAACAACAGTATGAGATCTGGCTGAAAAGTCTGCCGGCTGGGGGTATCGACTCAAATACTTTTTCAGGAAAAATCCGGCCTCGTGTAAATCACTTTTTATATAGGCTTCGTCATAATCCCAGAAGAAAAGTGCATTACCTCTGCTCCTGAACCTATCGAAAAGCAACTCTTCAGAATGGTTCAGCGCATTAAAACCAATGAATATCACTTCATTTTCAAATAATTCCGGTTCCTCGCCGGAGATCAACCTGTCAATAGCTCTCCGATATACCCTGCCTTCGTATGCAAGGCCCTTTTTTTCCAGTGAATTCCCAAATTCGGTATAGATAGTTCCCAGTGCATCCCAGATGGAAAGAAATTGTTCTTTTTCATCCGACTCCCTGCTTTTTATAAGGATATCCCAGAAATTCCGGATCGTATCAATCTGAAAATCTTCGAGATATTCTTTATAATCCTCAATAGCCTTCAGATCACTCAGGTTGGAATACAGAGCATCAGCATTGACCCGGTACTTATCAATATCATCAAAGTCGGCTAAAATAACTTCGCAGTAATAGTAAAAATTGTCAAATGTCTCTGTTGAAGAGGTTATTTCTCTGAAAATTTTATACAGCCGGAATAACAAAGACAACGGATCGGCCAACTGCAAGCCGCTTAGCTTCTGAACAAAATCGGATATGGTATAATATTGCGGGACCCAAAGTGATCTTGAAGCTATCTGCGAAAGAAAATAGTTAAAGAACAGCCTTGCACGGCGACTCGGAAATACGATTACGGTATTGCGAAGATCACCCTGTTTTCGCTGGTAAAGATAATTTGCTACATCCTGAAGAAAGTAGGTCATTTATATTACGTTGTTTTATTTTTTTCAGTTGATGGTGAATAGAATTTCCCCTGCCAGAGATCGAGTTCCTCCAGCTTATTCTCAATGAGCTGTATAACCCGGTCGTAGCGTAAATCCCACATTTCCCTGACATTGATCCAGGGTTGGGTTTCGGCAGCCATGCGTTCCACAATAAACTTAGGATTGAGCCGGCTTAAAAAATCGGCGACGAAAACGATATATTCATCCAGCGGAAAAAGTTTAAATGCAGCAGGATTATTCTCATAATCAAGAGCAAACTGAGTGCCCTTAACCAGTTGTAATTGATGAAACTTAATAGAGTGTAAGGGCAATGCAGAAATTATTGTTGCCGAATCGAGCATCTCCTCGCAGCTCTCGCCCGGCAAACCAAAAATAAAATGTGCCCCGCTGTTAACACCGTATTTCCGCGTTAAATTCAGTGCATTGACAGAATCCTCGAAAGTATGTCCCCTGTTTATATTTGCGAGGGTAACATTATTAACCGATTCAATACCATATTCCACAACCACATAGTATTTCTCCGACAGACGGGCCAGGTATTCCAGTTTTGCCTCATCGATACAATCGGGGCGTGTACCTATTATCAATCCCGCCATATCGTCCCGGCTGAGAGCCTGATCGAAAAGTGATTTCAACTTTTCGAGAGAAGCATAGGTATTGGAATAGGCCTGAAAGTATGCCAGGTACCGGGTGGCCCTGCGGTATCTCTTTTCATGAAAACTGATGCCTTCCTCTATCTGTTGTTGAATGGATTTATCGGGTGTACAGTAACTGGGATTAAAAGCTTCATTATTGCAAAAATGACAACCTCCGGTACCTTTTGTGCCATCACGGTTCGGACAGGTAAATCCTGCGTCGATAGTCAGCTTTTGAATGCGTGTGCCAAAGCGCTTTTTCATGTAGTTCGACGCTGTATTTATCCTTCTACCGGTTCCCCAGCTATAAACTTTTATATCATTCTCCGATTTCAACAAGTTCATTTTTATCGACATACCATAAAAATCCCCGAACTGGTTCCTCTCGCATTTCTGCAATTAGCCTCATGTAATCCTTTACCTGCCGGCGATACATTTTCTCTTCCACTTTGCGACTGAATTTGTAATCAATTACATGCACTGCTTCAGACCAGAGAACAACCCGGTCAGGTCTTTTTGCATTCCCGGCGGGTAAAATAATATCCCTTTCGGTCAATACTTCTCCGCTCCCATCGAACCAGGTTTTCACAATTGCATTTGTCATTCCCGATCGAATATGCTCTGTAAGGGATTGCCCCTCATCTTTTGAAACAAGTCCCTCAAATACGGCTTCCTGAACCGTTCTTTCCAGATCATCAAGGGTAACTATTTTGGCTAAGAGGTCATGCAATACTTTGCCACGAACTCTTCTATCCCTGATTTGTGTAGTATCCTGAAAATAATCATATCCGTAAGTATTAAAGAACATCCTTCCGGTAGCGGGTTTCCCGGCATAAGAATGAATTATATTTCTCCCGGCAGCGATTTGTTCTTCCACTTGCGTTCCGGCATCAGGAGAACCTATCCGGTAAACCTGCCGCGATCGATCAAAATGTTCATTTATTTCCTGATCATCTTGAGCCAGGCATTGATACAATAAATCACCCACAGTGCTAATTTGAGATGCATTTCTTTCGGAGTCGTTGAATACAGGAAAAGCAATAAGTGTATCAATGGCCCTTGTAAATGCTACATACAGCAAGTTAAGGTTATCGATATACGATTTAAACAGTTCACTGAAGTAATCCTCAACAAAAAGAGTGTCTTTCAGAGCTTTGGTAAAATTTAACGGAACCAGAGGCAGAAAGTCAAAAGGAGCCTTTGGTGATTTAACCCAGAAAACAGCATTTGTTTTCTGACTCAGATCCCAGGAGCAGAAGGGTATCAGAACAGCTTTAAATTCCAGTCCCTTCGCTTTATGAATGGTAAGAATACGTATGGAACGGCGAGATTCGGCAGCAGGAATCGATTTGGTACTTCCCTCATCCGACCAGTAATCAAGGAAACCTCTTATGGCAGGCGGATAAACTTGTGAGTATTCATACATCAGGTCAAGCAACGCATGCACATAGGGAACATCGACTTTATGCGTATAGACCTGAAATATACGGGCCAATTGTTCGGCTAGCTCATACAGTGGCAACGAAGCAAGCTCCCCGGAATGATCCGTAAAATAGGAAGGCAATGACTTTCCCTCATGCTGTTTATTGAAAAAGCCGGCATGCAGTTTCATTTCTAAAACTTCACCTGGTGTTATATTGTCTGCAATATGGGCTTTATACAGTCCTATGAGTTTTGCCCGGTAAAGACTTTCATCCGGAGCATTCAAACACTGCAAAGCCGCTATCAGAAGGTTCACTGCATGGGAAGCAGAAAGAAACAATGATTCATCGGAAATAACATCTACCGGCCTGCAGAATTTTGATTCGTTATTTGAGCTAATCAACAAATCAGCCAGTAATTTTCCTTGTTTTTTATTCCTGACCAGGATGGCAATATCTCCGGGTGAATACCCCTTCTCAAGAAGTGAATTGACCGCATCGATAAGAGGTTCAACATAATAATCATTTTGCTCCCGTGTGATTTGTTTCGAAAAAAAACGAATTTCTATATTTCCTTTATTTTTATTGTGTTCAGGAACAGTCTGTGAAATATTGGAGTAAATACCGCGGAGTACATCCAGATGCGATGTAGTAAAGGTACTCTGCTCACCAAATAAAAGTTGCAGCTGATCTCCTAATTTTTCCTGTGCCTTAGGAAACAACTTATTATTAAAGTTCACTATGTTTTCATTACTGCGCCAGTTGGTTCCCAGACTCTCATCGTGAATAATTTCTTTTGAATATTCTTCATGTATGCTTCTGGCAAGAATGTTCCAGTCTCCGTTTCTCCAGCGGTAAATCGATTGTTTCACATCACCCACTAACAGACAACCCCTGGCCTGGGAGAGTGAATTACTGATCAGGGGTTTAAAATTGCTCCATTGCAATTTCGAGGTATCCTGAAACTCATCGATAAGATAATGTCCGTAACGATTCCCCATCTTTTCGTAGATAAAGGGCGTATCGTTATGGTTAATGATACGGTCGAGCAATTTGGGTGCATCATTCAGGATAAATACATTCTTCTCCAGCCGGTATTGCCTGATTTTCTCTTCAAGATCGACCAGAATACCCACCGTATAGAGATTTTTGCGAATGACTTCAGCGGTAAAATACCTCCTGTATTCCTTCCCGATAAACTCCACTGTTTCAGATAACAGGGGCAGAAGCCTGCGTGAGGCCAGTGCAGTTACTTCGGCTTTCTGCTTCGTATCCGACGAGGGCCAGTTTTCAGGATCTTCCAAAAGTTTATTAATGAGGTTGGTTTCTGTAAGTAATTCTCCTTTCGAATTTTTCACCTCACATTGCTCCAGTCTCGTAAATACTTTAACAGCACCATTTCGCTTCTGATAAAAATCATCGGCTGTCAGACCGCTTTCCTTAATATATACGAGTCCTTTCTTTCCATATTCACTGCATCGTTTTTCAAAATTCGCCGTAATCCCGAAAAGTGTATCGCGGTAGGTAAAAAGTTTTTCCCTATCGGCAAGCGCTACATGAAGTACCATGGAATCGGCAGCAAATTCTTCCTTGAATATTTCTTTTCCCAAACCAAGCAGATCCTTATGAATATCCCACGATTTTCCTTCTCCGATCTTATTCTCAGAAAACTGCATTAACCAGTTGAGCAGATCTTTATTATCCCCGATAGTATCCAAAAGCTGATCGACGGCGTACTTCAAAATAGGTTGCGTATCGATTTCAACCGAATAATTACCTGGTATACCCAGCTCACGCGTGAATGCCCTTATAATCCGCTGAAAAAAAGTATCGATGGTTTCAATGCTGAACCAGGAATATTCGTGTAATATTTTCCTGAGTAGAACATTCGCTTTTGTATTTAATAGCTCCTTGTTGCCCTTAAAATAACGGAGAAATTCTTCAGGGTAATCGGATGTATTTGGATCTGACAACTGATGCAGCTGTTCAATGATCCTGCGCTTCATTTCCTCTGTAGCCTTATTAGTAAAAGTAACGCCAAGTATACTTTTAAAGTAATCAAGATTTTCTTGTAATACGATATCCAGGAAAAAGCTTGCCAGGCGATGTGTTTTTCCCGACCCGGCCGATGCACGAATTATATTTAATTTGCTCATTGATTCTCGGATATCTTCAAAAATAAGGAAATTACCGGCAAAAAAAATATAAGAGTTACCCGCTATTTTTTTAATATTGAAAAAATAAAAAACCGGTATGGATACCTCCCCTGAAAAATGGGTTGAATTATATGGCGATTATCTCTACAATTATGCCTTTTCCAGAGTAAATGATCAGGCCCTGGCCTACGATCTTGTGCAGGATACTTTTCTGGCGGCTCTTACAGCATTAAAATTATTCGAGGGACGCAGCACGGAAAAAACATGGTTAATTTCAATTCTTAAAAGGAAGATAATTGATCAGTACCGTAAAAACACGCGGAATAAAGAGGATCAGCTGATTGATAAAAATTATTACGAGGGAAAAGAATCCCTCCCCTTTCATGCTGAAGGGGATATGAAAGGACACTGGATCGAGTCACGTGCTCCGAAGGACTGGCAATTATCGCCAGATTCAGCTATCGAAAATGAAGAGTTAAAAGAGATCATTGAGCGCTGTATTTCTCTCCTGCCAGAAAAATGGGCCGCAGTTTTTGCACTTCGCATTATTGAAGAGATGGAAACCGTTGAGGTATGTAAGGAACTTGATATTTCGTCGTCTAATTTGTGGGTCATTATGCACCGTGCTAAGCTCCAGCTTCGTGAATGTGTTGAAAAAAACTGGTTGAAATCCTGACTTTAACAATTATGAAAAACAAAATGATGGCTTTGATGCGAAGAATGATGCTCTCCTGTGAAGAGGCTACTTACTTTGCAGCAAAGGAAATATTAGAAAAGGTCAGTCTAAAAGACAGGATGAATCTGCATATGCACCTTGCTGGATGTAAATACTGTAAGAAATACTACAGACAAACCCAAATGATAATTAAAAGTGTCAGACATAATTCTCTTCTGCCAATACGCAGCAATACACCTCTGCACCGTATGTCTCCTGCCGAAAAATCTAATCTCCAGAAATTAATCAGCAATAAAATCCGGTCTATTTAGTTTTTATTGTAAGGTTTTCTGTTTTTGTCCGACTATTTATTTATATTTAATCTAAATTAAAATAGTCATTTATGAAAACACACAAAACAAACCTTAAGACCTCAGCTCTTTTTGCTGGAGCTTTAGTTACAGGAACAGCCGCTGCAGCTCTTGCAGCAAATGTCAATGATATGAATAGTCTTTTGAGCTTTTCTGATCTTGGAACAGGTTCCGAACTCAGAACAGAACTTATAGAGTCGAACCTCAGGGCATTGGAAGGCATTGATGCGATTAACCATCGTAATACAATAAAATTCAGTGAACTAAAGTGTGGCGAAGGTTCCTGCGGCGAAGCTGATACCGAAGCAAAAACGGATAGCACTAAAAATGAAGGCAAGACTGATGAATCGAAGTGTGGTGAAGGCAAGTGTGGAGGTGAGCAGTCAAATACAGAAGACTCGGCAGAATAATTCGTTTCAAAATTAATTCAGTCTAAAGAGGAGAGAGTGGATGCCCGAAAATAATTATGTAATACGATGATTATGGCGGGCATCCTAATTTTAACTTAAAAAAAATACCATGAGACATACAGGCATAGGTTTCAGACGCGATCTGGCCGATGATATATTGGAAGGTGAATTGTTACAACCTTCATTTATTGAGTTTGCCCCGGAAAACTGGATTGATCTGGGCGGATACTGGAGAAAAAAACTCGATGCCGCAGCTTCGAAATACCCAGTCACTTGCCATGGGTTATCTTTGTCAATAGGAAGCCCGGAGGATATCGACTGGAAATTTCTTAAAAAAATAAAATCCTTCTTAGAGGAATATAAAGTTAAGATCTACTCAGAGCATCTAAGTTACACCAAATCGGGTAACGCGCATTTATACGACCTCCTTCCCATACCTTTTCGTGAAGATGCTATCCTGCACATAGTAGATCGTATCAAACACGTACAGGATTTTCTGGGAATGCCTATAGCCCTGGAAAATGTATCGTATTATACTCCTGTTGCTGCAGAAATGAGTGAAGCCGAATTTGTTTCGCGAATTATTGAAGAATCGGGATGTAACATGTTGCTGGATGTGAATAATGTATATGTGAACG
>Ga0307422_1000603_pt1 | contig 19692 bp, 21 predicted proteins | sample SalMarWE160290MG_FD_202153 | JGI IMG/M metagenome (GOLD analysis project Ga0307422, IMG submission 202153) | Salt marsh sediment microbial communities from the Plum Island Ecosystem LTER, Massachusetts, United States - WE1602-90 | ecosystem: Environmental > Aquatic > Marine > Intertidal zone >...
CCCCGAACCACGGCATCGCAATGCTGCAGGGCCTCCTCTGCTTCATTGCTGACGTGGAGACCCCCCATGATCACGGGAATGGAACGTGAGCGAAAGTGATCCGCCAATGCATAGGCATGCACGGCATTCATGGTGAGGGTGGATATTCCCACCAGATCAACCTCTTTAGTAAGGTCCACAGGCTCTTGATCTTCATCCACCACCTCAATCTCCCACTCATCTTCGGGAAAGAGGGCGGCAACCGTGGTGACGCCGAGCACGGGGAAGGGGAACGGGGGGTGTTCCGAGATCACCAGGGACTTATCGATGGCATGGATCAGATAGGCCTTTTTTTTGGACATGGGAATGCCGTTTTCGGTTACGATAGTGCATTAGGTATACTATAATAACACAGCTCTGTATATGTAAAGCAGTCTTTCACTGCTTTCCTCATTCATAGTGTCCTTTCCTGCGGATACTATACTATAAAAATAGTTGCTTTTTCTCCTGCTATCATCTATTTTTTAATTCTTATTTTGTGAGGAGGGCGATTATGCTGAGATTTATGAGGACCCATGCCACCTCGTGGTTTATTAAGATCATTTTGGGGTTGATCATCGTCGTTTTTGTCCTGTGGGGGATGGGGTCGATCAGGAGTAAAAAGGAGACCGTTATTGCTACGGTAGGGGGCGATTATATTACCCGCATGCAGTTTGACCGCACGTACCACGCCAGAATGGAAGATTATACGAGGACCTTCGGACGGCAACTTTCCCCGGACCTCCTTAAAGGGTTGAATATCAAGCAAAAGGTCCTTGATCAATTGATCAATGCGGTCGTTGTGCACCAAGAGGCCCAACGGATAGGGCTTCAGGTGAGCGAGGCGGAGTTGAGAGAGACCATTCGACAAGACTCCAACTTTCAGCGGGGAGGGACATTTAGCCGTGCTCTCTATGAACAGACGTTAGGGAGCATGGGTCTTGACAATGAAAGATTTCAGGCGATGATCAAACGGGATTTGCTGAACCAGCACGTGGCACATCTCATCGGGGATATCGCCGTGGTCCTCACGGAGGAGGAAGTGAAGGGGCTCTATTTTCTGGAGAACGAACAGATCAGCCTCGACTTCGTGAGCGTTTCCCCCTCCGCTTTCATGCGACGGGTAACAATCACCCAGAGTGAGTTGGAGCACTATTATAGCGAGCACAAGGAAGAATTCCGCACCTCCCCCCGCGTAAAAGTCCTCTATGTGCGGTTTTCCCCCCAGGCATACCGCACGGAGGTAACCGTTTCTCCCAAGGAGGTCCAAGAGTATTATGATATGCACCTGGAGCACTATCAACAGCCCGAACGGGTACGGGTGCGGCATATCCTCATCGGGGTCGGCCCTGAAGCGGGGCCTGATGCGGTGGAGGAGGCCAAAAAGAAGGCGCAGAAGGTCCTCGCCGAGGCCCGACGAGGCATCAATTTCGCCGCCTTGGCGCGGAAGTACTCCGATGACCGATCCGCCTCCGAGGGGGGAGACCTGGGATATTTTGTCCGCGGTGAGATGGGGCCCACGTTGGAACGGGTGGTCTTTTCCCTCCGCAAGGGCGAGATAGGCCCGGTGGTGAGGACCCGTTACGGCTTCCATATCGTTAAGGTGGAAGATAGGCAGGCGGGAAAGACGAGGGCCTTAGATGAGGTAAAGGATGAGATCATCTCCCAGGTGACGCAGGAAAGGGCCAAAGATCTTGCCGCCATCCATGCGGAAGATGCGGCCTATCAAGCAAAAAAGAAGGGTGATACGGGTGATTTAAAGGCCTATGCCGACGAGAAGGGGCTTCAGATACTGGAGGCGGGTCCCTTCGAGGCCGGGGACTCCTTGGAGGGTTTGGGGCCTCGTGAACGCTTTACCTCTATCGCCTTTACGTTGGGTGCGGGGGAGATTTCCTCGGCATTCCAGGATGGTGCGGACTACTTCGTCCTGCAAGTGGTCGATAAGACATCCCCTCAGATCCCCTCCCTGGAGGCGGTAAAAGGACGGGTGCAAGAGGCCCTGGCCTCCTCATTGGCCCAAGGGATGGCCCAGGGCGTTGCCCAGGACCTCCTCAACAGATGGAAGAAGGATGTGGGGTTTTGGGAGTTACTGAGGGAGAATAATTTAAGGGTGGAGAAAATGGGATCCTTCAAGAGGAGTTCGCCCTCGCCCCCCGGCATAGGCCCCCTGGGCGCCTCTGCCGGTGAGATCGCCGCCTTGACCCCCAATGACCCGTGGCCTGAAGACATCATCGAAGTCGACGACGCCTATATGGTGGTCAAATTGGGTGCAGTCAAAGAGGTGGACGAAGAGGCGTATGAACAAGAAAAAGCCGCCTACCACGATCGGCTGTCCGGTCGCAAGGGGAGGGAACTCCTGCAGGGATGGCTGGCCGCGAAGAAAAAAGAGGTCCCCATTAAGCCCAACGAGGAGCTTTTAGGACACTATCGGTAAGATATGCTGAATTTACTTGACAAATCTCTCTTAATTTGTAAACATCGAAGGGTTAATGGGGGATAACGCCGAGGGGAACAAGGGATGAGGCTCGTGGGTCGATTTCATACCGTATGTATGGTTTTTGTATCTGCCTTTTGTTTCACGGCGCTCCCTGTGGGAGCGCAGGGGAAGACCGCGCAACAAGAGGGTCCAGCGGGCTATGAGGGTCTGATCAACGTGAAGGCGTGTATAGGGGTGGAGGTGACCCAGTGTGAGTTGGCCAAGAACCTTATCCTTACCTTGAAGATGGGAGAGGATTTGACCTGTGAGGCGTGTTTTATTCAGTTGCAGGCCTTGGGCATCGCCCCTGGAGAGGATTGGAGCTATGCGGATCCCCATACGGTGGTCACCATGGAGGAGATGAAAGAGGTGGTTTTGGGAGTACACGGGGCCTACAACGCAGGGACCGTCCGCCTCGACGGCTTTGAGGCGGCGGCTGATATCAATCGTTTCTGCCGGGATATAAAGGGGCCCGCCGCTACTCCTGCTCCCAGCGAGCAAGAAGAGGAAGAGAAAGAGACGCCATCGACTGATCCGTCGATGAAACCCCAAGAGCACGATACGCCCCCCGCTGATACTACTCCCCCTCCCAGCGAGCAAGAAGAGCAAAAGACAGATAAGCCATCGACTGATCCGTCGATGAAACCAGACGATCAAGACCCCGCCCCCTCTGAAGGCACCGATCAGCATAAGACCCCGCCGCCTGCCGATACCCAGGAGTCCGATACACCAAAGGTAGCGGGCAAGTAACAACCCACTCTACAATCCTCAATCTATTTCAGCTCAAGGGCGTAGTATTCCTGTATTCTTGCAAGGGATAACCTGTTTTTAATGCGAGAGATAACGAGGGGTGAGAGGGATTTTTTGAGAGGTCTCTCACAGATACCGCTGAAACCACTCCAGGCTCATCCGGATGGCCCTGCGGCGGTGGTGGGGATCGATAAATCGGTGATCCCCTCCGGGAAATACCTCCAGGTGCTTGGGAGAGGGGGCCGCTTGATATAATAGTTCGGCGTGGGAGAGGGGGACGATCTCATCCTCCTCCCCGTGCAAGAGCAGACAGTTGTGTAATCCTGTAACGGCCCTTCCGGCATCATAGGTAACCGCATCGTCATAGAAGGTATCCTGTAGCTGGACTTCTCCCTCCCCCTCCATAGTCTCTGGCTTTTCTTCCAGACGGGCAGGGGTGGCCCACAGGGCCAAGGCACTCACCCTGGCGTCCGCCGCGCCTTTGAAAATGGAGATAAAGGCGCCCATGCTGCTGCCGAGCAGACCGAAGTGATCGCCGAGCAGGGGATGGTTGACGGCCACTTCGAATACCGCCTCCAGGTCCTTAATCCGCGCAGTGACCGTCGTCGCGCTGAGGTCCCCTTCGCTTTCGCCGCACCCCTGGTGGTCGTATCTGAGCAGGGCGATCCCCTGTGCGGAGAACACTTCCCCGATCTCCACGAACTTGTCGCTGTCCTTGCTGCTGAACAGTCCGTGGGATGCGATCACGCAGGGTGGTGAGGGGTTTTGGGGGAGGTGCAGTATTCCATAGATCTTCTTCCCCTCGCTGATCGTCCTGATGAACTCAATGGCCACGATCGAATAAACTCCTTTCCCTCATGCCTTTGGCCGGCCCCGTTTGATCTTCCCCAATCTCCTCCACCAAAACCAGAGATGAGGGTTTTCCCTGATCATCTGCATCAGCATACCCTCCAGTACTGAGGGAGAGATCTCCTGCAGGGGAGGGAGAAATCGCACGATGATATCTCTGCCCTCTTGGAGGGTATAGAAGGGAATAACCGGGGCGCCGGTCATCTGCGCTACCCGGGGAACGATTTCTTTTAAAGGATGATCCGGTCCGTAAAAAAAGGGGAGGGAATACTGATCGATGACAAAGGCCACGAGTTCCCCCTGCTTGAGCCGCTCTTTTATTTTCAATGCCCCCCCCTCGCTGTAGATGCTTTTGATCCCCATCTTGTTTCTCATACGTAAGCCGAGGGCCTCCCTGCGGGGGTTGCTTTTTCCCCGCACGACTAAATTGGTAGGGCAGGTACCGGTGAGGTAGGAGAGAGCCCAAAAGAAATTCCCCAGATGGAGGGAGACCAGGATGACCCCCCCCCTTATCCTTCAGGGCCTCGTGGAGATGGTCCTCCCCTTTTCGCTTGATCCTGTCGGTCACGCGGTTGCGGGCCCGGTGGTGGTAGCCGAGAAAGAGCAGGTGGTGAAATACATCGATGAGAAACCGGACGTGTTGTGTGGTCAGGTCTTCTATATCGGAATCCTCTGCCCACGGGAATCGCCTCATGCCCCGCTCTACCCGCTCTCTCAGAGAGGTTGTGAGGGCCACCTTCGCAAGCAGGGCGCACAGGAGCGATACACACCACGCGGGGAGATAGGCGGCCACGCGACCGTATATGCCGAGCAGGAAAAAGGCGACCATGGCCTACTGCACCGCCTCTCTCTCGGGGGGAGGGGCGTAGAGCTCCACGCCCCCTTCGTTTTGCTTTAAGAGGAGGTCCTTAATCGTTGTATTCAAAACCGGATGGCGCAGGTCGGGTGCCAGCTCCGCCAGGGGGACCAGGACAAAACGCCGCTCATGCAGAGAGGGGTGGGGGATGATCAGCCCCTCTTCGTCGACGACCGCGTTTCCATAGAAGAGGATATCCAGGTCGATGATGCGCGGTCCCATTTTAACGGTCTTCTTTCTCCCCATTAGTCTCTCGATGCCTTGCAGAAACTCTTGCAGGGGATGAGGGGGGAGGGTGGTGGACACCTCTGCGACGCAATTGATGAACCAATCTTGGTCGCGGTATCCTATGGGTTCTGTTTTATAGAGGGACGAAACGGCCCTGATGTGGTTATGGGTGGACGCGGATATTTCCTGGAGGGCGCGCAGGCACTGTGCTGTCTTATCACCGAGGTTTGAACCTAATCCCAGATAGACTGCCTCCTGTCTCACCGGCACCTATTTCTTTTTCGGTTTTTCCCCCTCGTCTTCTTCCGTCGGCGTTACGTCGATTTCCGGGGGTTCCTTGATCGATTTCTTGAAGTTCCTGATGGCCTTTCCAACGCCTGATCCGATCTCCGGAAGTCGGGTTGCCCCAAATACCAGGATGGCGATGATAAGGATGACGACGAGCTCAGGCATGCCGATGCCAAACATAACGGTCTCCTTTCCCGGTGAAAAGCACATGGCGGAAGTGCACGGGAATCGAACCCGCCGCGGATGCACTACACCCGCCACTGGATTTGAAGTCCAGGAGGCCCACCAGAGACCTATCCACTTCCACCGTTATTGTGCCTAAACCGTGGGGGGAAGTCAACTATGGAATTTTCGATCAGAAGGGTTTGTTGACAAGAGAGCGTGGCGATTTTACAATGTGTTTTGGTTTAATACTCTTACCATGTGAGGGGGATGCGATGGCCTCGCCAGAGGCGCAGGAACGGGCAGCACGGCTCAGGGGGAAGATCGAGTACCACAACTACCGCTACTATGTCCTGGACGACCCGGAGACCTCCGACGCCGCCTATGACGCCCTGATGCGGGAGTTGGAGGGGCTGGAGGAGGTATACCCCGAGCTGAGAACCCCCAACTCCCCCACCCAGCGCGTGGGCGCCCCTCCCCTGGAGGAGTTCGGGGCGGTCGCACACACCATACCCATGCTGAGCCTTGCCAATGCCATGGATCAAGAAGCCGTCATCGAGTTCGACCAGCGGATCAAGCGCTTCCTCAAGACCGACGAAGAGATTGCATACGTGGCAGAGCCCAAGCTGGATGGGGTGGCCGTTGAGTTGATCTATGAAGGGGGGGAGTTTGCCGTGGGGTCCACCAGGGGGGACGGCTTCACCGGCGAGGACGTGACCCACAACGTGCGGACCATCAAGACCGTACCCTTGCACCTGATCGAGAGGGAGGGCACCCCTCCCCAAAGGCTGGAGGTGCGCGGGGAGGTCTATATGGAGGTCGCGGATTTTGAGGAGCTCAATAGACAGCGAGAGAAGGACGGCGAGCCCCTCTTCGCCAATCCGCGCAACGCCGCTGCGGGGTCGTTGCGCCAGCTCGATTCCTCCATTACCGCCCAGCGGCCCCTCACGATATTCTGTTACGGCATCGGGGAGGTACGGGGGAAAGATTTTGAGAGCCAATGGGACGTTCTGCGAACGCTGCCTCAGTGGGGGTTGCGGACAAATCCCTTGGCACGCAGGTGTAAGAATATTACAGAGGCCGTCGCCTATTACAACGAGATCAATGGGTTGCGCGAAGCGCAGCCCTACGAGATGGATGGTGTGGTCATCAAGGTGGAGAGCTTCGAGGTGCAGCGCAGGCTCGGGGAGGTCTCACGCAGCCCGCGGTGGGCCGTGGCGTACAAATTCCCTCCCAAAGAGGCGACCACTAAGATTATCGACATTAAAGCGCAAGTCGGGCGCACCGGGGCCCTGACCCCTGTGGCCCTGATGGAGCCGGTGAGGATCGGCGGGGTGGAGGTCAAGCGGGCGACGCTCCACAATCAAGATGAGATCGACAAAAAAGACGTCAGGATCGGCGACACAGTAGTGGTGCGCCGGGCCGGGGATGTGATCCCGGAGGTGGTGAAGGTCATTACCTCCAAGCGCACCGGCGCTGAAAAGCGGTTTATCATGCCCGCGACCTGCCCGGTGTGCGGGTCGGCGGTGGTGCGGTTGCCGGGAGAGGCCGCGCACCGTTGCGTCGGGATCTCGTGCCCTGCCCAGGTGAAGGGGAGGATCAGACACTTCGCCTCCAAGCGGGCCATGGATATCGACGGCCTGGGGGTAAAGCTTATTGATCAATTGGTAGACAAGGACCTGGTTAAGGACATTGCGGACCTCTATGCCCTGGACCAGGACGCATTTGCCGCTTTGGAGAGGATGGCGGAAAAGTCGGCGGCAAATATCATCGAGGCCTTGGAGAATAGCAAGCAGACTCAATTGGCCCGCTTTATCTACGCCTTAGGAATAAGGCATGTGGGGGAGCACATCGCCCAGGTCTTGGCCCGGAACTTGTCCTCCCTGGATGCAATTTCCAAAGCTACGGAGGAGGAGCTCGTAGCGATCCCGGAGATCGGGCCTGAAGTGGCGCAGAGCGTGATCAGCTTCTTCAAGGACAAGGGGAACCGAAAGGAGATCAAACGGTTGCAAAAGGCAGGGGTTAAGATCGCCGCGCCGAGTGTGCGGAAAGAGGAACCGCTCAAGGGAAAGACGTTTTTGTTTACCGGGGCCTTGGAGGGGATGACCAGGGATGAGGCCAAGGACCTGGTGCTTGTTCGTGGGGGGGAGATTGCCTCCAGCGCGGGCAAGGGGGTGGATTATGTGGTGAAGGGGAAGGAACCCGGCTCCAAATACGCCAAGGCAAGGGAGCTGGGCTTGACTATTATTGATGAGGAGGAGTTTAAGAGATTGGTGGGGAGGAAGTAAACTGCCCGCCAAGGGTGGGGGTTTCGAGAAAACAGTTAGGGATGTCCTGTTCGGATATCGTATCGATTGAATCGAGCAATAGGGGTGCCGATGGCGGAGATAGTGAGACAGGTGGAAGTTTGTACCTCGGCTGTGGCCAAGGCCATACAGACCATGGAAGCGGGGGGCGAGAAGTGAAAGTTTTCAAGAACGTCCCTTTTTTCTCTCAAATATTTAAAGAATTCAACTATGTCGCCATAGATACGCCTGTATAAGAAAACTAAAATGGATGTTGCAATCGACAATTCAGTTATAAGTAAATATCTGCAAAGAGAGCAAGTAATTCGTAAAAAAGAAAGGGACGATATTAATGCCTTTGAAGGAATGATTGCTCTTGCGCAAAAAGGAGAAATTGAATTAGGAGGGCCGTGGACGACTTTACTGATTGAAAATTTCCGTAGAACATCCCCTATGTTACTTAAAAAATATAACGAAGAACTTGACGGAATTATAAAATATTGGCCAGTAATAGATCGCAATCCTGATCAGACTGACCAGCTCGCAAAGCAGGCACATGAATTATTTCAAGATAAAAGAGGGGATGACTCGAGGCAGTTTGTTTTAGTTTCAAGGATAACAAAGGCAAATTATTTGGTGACAATGGACTATCGTTTTTGTAACAGATTCCGTCAAATAAACAATAAACTTTTCAGTGAACTGAGGCTTAGAAAAATAGATGTCGTTACTCCTAATGAGTTTTTTCAAAAATATAAAAGATAACAACTCTATGCAACTGATCAAAATACCGTTAGTATTTAGACAGGTAATTACCAATGTTATATTAGGTTAATCAACAAGATAGGAGAGTGCTATGGTTACTGTCCTGATCATAATCGGGGTTGTCATTGCTCTCGTCGTAATTCTCAAAATAAAGAAAAGCGTTAAGAAACATAATGCAGCTATGAATGCAATGGTTGCCAAATATATGCTTGAGAAGGCATCAAAGGTACAAAGGCAATCGGTGAATGAAAGAATAGCGTTCATTTTGCAACGCGATGGTATGTTCACAGAGGACCAAGCGAGAGAACGGATCTCAAAAATGGATCCACCCAAATTCTATTGCTTCGCGGCGCTTGCCATGGCCGAATTAGGTATTGAACCACCGGGGGACATATGGCGCTGGCAGCCTGTTGCGAACCCCTTTTTCGCTCTGTTCAACGCTGAGAAAGAATTAGAGATGGCGCGTCTTGGCTTAAGTAGGAAGGGCATAATAGTTGACCTATCCACGCGCTAAGCAGTCCATTGAATTGCGATTGGTCTAACAACTCGTTACAGAAGAAATGTGTGTATTTCAGTCAAATTTAAGTCTTATTGACAATTTATAATTACTGTGCCATGTCTTTTAGAGGGTCTATAATTTATATATAGATATTAATAAAAAAGGGGGAGGAATAATGCTAACAGCTGGAATAATCTTAATTTTAATCGGCTCACTTATTAGAGGATGGGGGTTATTGAATCACAGCAGATCCATTACAGAAAAACCCGATCTCTTTCGCTCATCAGATTTTGTTATTCTTGTAATTGTATTGCAGATGATCTTTGCAATTATCGGGGCAATCTTAATAGGATTAAGTGAAGGACTTTGGATAGGACTTTTGGTCTTTATACTTTTTTGGTTTTTGTCGCGAGTATGGATTCCTCTAATAAAAGCAATCGGTTTTTGAAATGATCATAAATCGTGGGCAAGGAGGGTCACCCATGAGAAAGGCTGTCGAGTAAAAGAGGAAGAATTAGGCTTTGACTGAAGACGACTTAATGGAGCAGGAGTCAACGAAACTAGGGGACGTAGGTACAGAAGATACTTGGCAAAAGTAGGGGGACAAAGTTGTCTGTATACCAACTTCCCCTAGTTTGTTTTTTTCCTTTCCGAAAGGAGAAGACAAATGAGTATTTTCTCATCAACCAAAGGACTTATCAAATCTAATCTAAAAACATACTTCAAGTTGAGGGATAGAGGAGCACCTCATGAAAATGCTTTGAAATTGATGATTGGCACTCGTTATCACTTTGAAAGAGATTCTGAAATTCGAGATTTTTTATGGGGAAAGGCGAACGAACTTTTTGAGGAATCTGCAAAGTATTATGCCGAGCTTGTGGATGTCGGCCGCGCCGATGAAGGCGGTTATATTCATAAATGGGCCGTCATCGAGATAATAAAAATAATGTATATTTTTGAAAATAAGATGCTGTCTGGACATGAAAAGTTAGTTGAATTTAATCTTCATGATGTCGATCCTGTGGTCTACATGCATGTTACCAATGAAGTGGAATCAGTGTTAACCGAGAAATTTAGGAAAGAGGCAGAAAAATATTTTTAATGGATGGTTGAGCATAAGAAAGGAGGCAGAGGAATGGATGAAATAGGTGGAGGAATGACTTATAATGATCTTGGGCGTTTTAGTGAGAAGAAGTGGGGTTAGGCCTTGACTTAGGACAACGGGGAAAAAGCAACTCCGCATTGTATGCGAGTCAGTCTAATCTATGTTAGGCATCATCGAACATGAATTGGCCCCTCCCTGGGGTCGGACCTAGGTAACTAGTTGATGTTCAGGGAGAACAAAGGGGTCAAATCTTCATTGTTGACATTATTTAGATTTTGCTTTTGGGGTATTATTAGGGACCATATACAATGTTTAGCTCCATTGATATGCAGGAGGGGTGCAATTCACTATGCAATATTCTGAAGCAAAACAAGGCCGGGTTTTCCTACTCCGCTTAGTGCGGTCAACCGCTGGGGTCGGACCTATATAACTATTTGATATGAAAGGAAAACATGGTGAATTATGGTGCTTATTGGGGCCTTAGATGATTTTTTTGGGGATGAAAAAGAGGGTTTAAGTCTTTAAGAGTAGAGACAGGCCCAGGGTGAATGGACATTATATTCCGGTGTATGTATGGTACTATAACACTCCGATGCCACAAAAAGGAATTCCTCTGTGAGAGGAATATGAACCTTAGAGGCACGATTTTGACCATCAAAATTATGATTTAAGGCTTGCAAACAGGTACTTTTAGGATGATAATTTTTAGATATCAAGAAGTTAACATGGTCCGACCTCAAATGTTGCAGACAATGAAGATACGAAAAACCATAACTTACTACGTAGCGCCCTTTGCGGCGAGAAGATAATTGATAACAGGAAAGGATGGACACAATGGGAGACAAAGGCGGCAAGAAGGATAAGAACAAGAGCCAGAAACAGAAGAATAGGAAAAAGGAACAAAAAACAAAAAAGAAATTAGATAAGCAACCGAAAAAAACCCCGTAACTGGAAACAGGATTCAAATGAGGTGGAATAAGGAATAAGTAAGGAATAAGGGGTCAAATCTTTATTCTTGACATTATTGTAATTTTGCTTAGGCAGGGACATTGGGGACGTTGTTTCTGGATTGACTTTGCAAAAAGAGGGTTGAATTGTAAGTTTATTCGGAAACAACGTTCCCTTAATTTCTCGTAAAAAATACAAAGGAGATGATCATGTCTGTAAAATGCTTTTTTGACATTATTGCCGACGATAAACTGGCCAAGGGGCCACCTCTGGAATTGGGTAAAGTTGTTTTTGAGTTAGAAAACGATGTAGTGCCGAAGACAGCTGAAAACTTCAGGGCATTATGCACCGGCGAACCTGGATTCGGTTACAAGGGAAGCACGTTTCACAGAGTCATTAATGATTTTATGTGTCAGGGAGGTGATTTTACAAACCACGACGGAACCGGCGGCAAGTCAATCTATGGTGACAAATTTGCCGATGAAAATTTTGAACTAAAACATACCGGACCTGGAATGTTAAGTATGGCTAATGCCGGTCCGAATACCAATGGTTCTCAATTTTTTATTACCTTGGTCAAAACAGAGTGGCTTGATGGCAAACATGTGGTTTTTGGCAAGGTTGTAGAAGGACTAGATGTAATTCAGGAAATCGAAAAATATGGATCGGAAAGTGGTCAAACTTCCAAAAAGATAGTTATCTCAGACTGTGGACAAATTGAATAATTTTATAAGGGAGTAATAAACGGGGTCAGCCTTGACTGAGGACAATGGGGAAAACGCAACTCCGCACTAACGGATCGGCTAGATCCCTTCAGACAGGTATCCGTCGCCGCGTTGGGCGGCGGTCATAGGGCAGTCGAAAGGAGAAATTAAATGGTCGCACAACCGTCTGGCGAAGTATTGGATGCACTCGATGAGAAGGTAGTAAAATATCTTGCCATCTCTCGGAACTGCGCTCAAACGAGTTTCCTGACGCTCAAAGAGCAGTTTGAGCTCGATGATGGCGCAATTCTCAAGGCGCTCACACCCTTTCCAGGCATCGCTCTGAGAGGTGAAACCTGTGGGGCGGTTATTGGGAGTCTGATGGCGCTAGGGCTGGTCTTCGGGCGAGAAGAGCTGGATGATCGAGAAGGCTATCTTGCCTCATTACCGTCAGCAAGGACGTTCTGCCATCGATTTGAGAAGGAACTGGGCAGCACAATGTGTGGTGACATCCTTGAGTCAGAGTTTGGCAAGAGATACGATCTGACAGACCCGGCGCAGGTTGCGGAGTGGCAAGAGGCCGGGGCCCTTGACAAGTGCTCAGTTGTGGTGAGGAAGGCGGTTCACATTGCCGCCGAAATCATACAAGGCAGAGAATAGGGGTCAAATCTTTATTCTTGACTTTATGGTAATTTTGCTAAAGAGGGACGGAGGGAATATTGTTTCTGGATCGGCTTTACCAAAAGAGGGCTAAATACTAAGTTCATTTGGAAACACCGTCACTGTGACGGCGTTATCAGAATGAAGCGAGAAAGGAGGTTATGTTTTTACATTCAGTTAAACAGGAACAAAAATCTTATGGCAGGAGGATATAATGGATAAAATGGGCAGAAAAGAAATTACTTTGGTGGTGGTTGGTATAATAGTATTGTTGATAATTTTAACCTTCAATCCCATCGTGATTGTTCGGGCTGGGGAGCGTGGTGTCGTATTAAATTGGGGGGCGGTATCTGACATTATCTTTGGTGAAGGATTCCACTTAAAAGTGCCTGTCTATCAAAACATAGAAAAAATGGATGTGGCGGTACAAAAAGAAGAATATCCGGCATCGGCAGCGTCAAAAGACCTTCAGATAGTTTCAACCAAGGTGACTATTAATTATAGGTTACTTCCGTCCCGTGTGAATTGGATATACCAGAATCTTAGAAGAGATTATAGCGCCCGAGTGATTATCCCCACTATTCAGGAATATGTTAAAAAGACGACCGCCAGATATACTGCCGAGGAGCTTATTACGCGCCGGGAGGAAGTGAAGGAGGATTTACGATTGGCCTTGTCGGATAACCTTGCAAAGAGTCATATTGAGGTAAGAGATATTTTTATAACTGATTTCAACTTCTCTGAGGAATTCAACAAAGCTATCGAAGCCAAAGTAACGGCGGAACAAAAAGCCCTTGAGCAAAGAAACGTACTTGAGCAGGTTAAATATAAGGCGGAGCAACGAGTTGCTGCTGCTAAGGCTGAAGCAGAGGCGATTCGTATTCAGGCCCGGGCCATAACTCAGCAAGGTGGTAAAGATTATGTGCAGTTAAAGGCTATTGAAAAATGGGATGGGAAATTACCTGTTCAGATGATTCCTGGCGGAACAGTCCCCTTTATTAATTTAAGATCACAGCAATAGGGTATCCTGGGATAACTATAACTTTTAAGTTAAATGGCAGCTAAATAGGGTCAGTCCTTGACTGAGGACAACGGGGAAAACGCAGCTCTGCATTTTAGGCGGGGCACTATAATCCATATTAGGATCATCCTTGGCTGACAATTCATGGTCTACCCCCTAGCTGTTGCTTTTCTGTTGCTGACTGTGGCTCTGCTTCTGGCCGGCACGATCGGCCGAAAGTATGCGGCTCTGTGTGCCTTGAAGTGTGTCTGGCTGCTCGGTCTGCTCCTTGCGGTCTATCTGACACTGGGGGCGTGGAAGGAACGATCATACAGTGAGAATTGGGCGGCCTTCGGCGTTCTGTTTTTTGTTCTACCGTTTACCGGCCTGGTACTGCTCCAGGGTACCGTCGAGTTCGTTCTTCTCAGGGGTAGGCACGATCCGCACGCGAAGACTGCCAGGATTGCAACGGCGGTCATTGTTGGAGTACTCTTAATCTGCTCAGCAGTTGGGTTGCTCTCCGCTTGAGCAGGGTTTTGGGATCGGTCTTGAAATATAGGAAATCATCTGCTAGGGGGGAGGTCCGGAGACGATCGTGAAATATGGACATTCCTCGGCTAGGGGAAAGCTGTACAAAAAATTAGTAAGCTTCTCTTTTTTATTCTTGACATTATGGTGATTTTGTTATAAAAATAACCTTTTGCGTCATGAGGGAGCGAGAAAGGTGAGTTTTGGGCTTATTGTAAAGAATGGCGATATACTGTTAAACCTATGAGAAAGGTCCTCTATAGCCCCACCCAGATCCAGCCGATTGCCATCAGCGTCGGCTGATTTTAGATGAGGGTATTAATCTGGAAAATAGCCATGAGGGAACTGAGGGACTCAGGCTGGGCAAAGAAAGGGATTACATGTCACGTACGTTTGCATTTATGATCCATCCCAGGGTCATCGACGATTTTGGTCGCCGGGTCGGCAAGGTGCTCAGAATCGGTGAAGAGTTGGGAATGAAGATCACCCCGAAAAGACCATCGGAGTGGGTACTCAAGCACTTGAAGGGTAGGATGGGCTACACGATCTGTTCCCATTTTGATGTCTTCGGCGGAAAGGCAGAAGGATACATTGTTGCCGTTCTTTTGACCGGCAGGCAGATGAAGGCGTTGGATCGCCATTTCGTGGAACGACGGATTATCGACGCTATCCGCTTTACGCAGGACAACCTCGGGGCCGAACGCATCGGTTTGGGGGCCTATACCGCGCCCATGACCCGCAACGGCCTGTCGGTCCTGAAGTATCCCGACATCACGGCCAAGATCACTCACGGCGATGCCTTGTCGGCGGCAAGCGCTGTTCCTACCGTTATCGAGTGTGCCCGGCTTAGGGGCATTGACATTACCACCGCTACCATAGCGGTGGTCGGCGCCTACGGCATTGTGGGTAGGGCCGCGACACTCCTCTTGGGCGAGCAGAATCCGCATACCATGATACTTACCGGCCATAACCACAATAAACTGGCGGCTGTGGGTAGGGAATTGAGCGACTGTTTTCAGGGCGAGATCGTCTGCTCCTCGGACAATTCCGTAATTAAAGAGGCGGATATTGTGGTCTTATCGGTCACGTCCGATGGGTACATCGTCGGTCCGCAGGATCTCAAGAAAAACGCCGTCGTCGTGGATATGGCCCAACCCCACAACATGAGCCACGAGGTCTGTACCCAGAGGCCTGACGTGCTTCGTGTCGACGGGGGCTACATGTCCATAGCCGACATCAATCTCCGCTTCAAGATGGGACCGCCTCGTGGCACGAGCTTCGCGTGCTTGGCCGAAACCGTCGTCAGCACTCTTTCAGACGACCATGATCACCACGTGGGGCCGGTAGACATGGAGTTTGCCCGGGGTATTATGCCTCTGGCGAACAGCCTTGGTTTCGATGTGGCACCCTTGACCAACTTCTCCCAACCCATCAGCCCTCATGTTCAATTTCAGAAGGCGAGCGTCTCAATACCTCGAAAGACAAAGCGGGCCGCCTCACTGTTGTTAGATAAAGACACGGTGGCAGGGATTGACACGTGAGGTAATCAGCCTCATACACGATGCATGTACGTTATCTTCCCATATCTCACCCTGCTCCAATTCACATTTATACAGACTGTATCACCCTTCTTATAAGAGAGATAGCAAAGGAGACATCCTATGAAGGTGCTCGTACTCAATGCCAGCCCACGGGTCAGCGAGCAGAGTAAGACTCAACTGATGTTGAATTCCCTTATCGAAGGCATGCGTGATGCCGGCGCTGAGGTCGAGCACGTGGCCCTGCGTGAAAAAAACATCAAGCATTGCATAGGGTGCTTCACGTGCTGGATAAAGACCCCCGGAACGTGCATCCACAAGGACGACATGACCAACGATCTGTTTCCCACATGGCGGGAATCGGACCTCGTTGTCTACGCCACGCCCCTGTATAACTACGCCATGACCTCGATGCTGAAGGCCTTTATCGAACGCACGCTTCCTGCGTTTCAGCCTTTTTTTGAGATTCACGAGGGTCGCATGTTTCACCCCTTGCGCCATAAGGTCCCGGCAGTGGTGATACTCTCCGTTTCCGGGATGCCGGACGAGGGCCACTTCGACGCGCTGTCAACGCACGTGAAGTACCTGTACGCCTCTCCCGGCCGAAGGCTGCTGGCCGAAATCTACAGGCCCGCTGCCGAATCAATGGCGGTTCCTTTTTTCAAAGACGTAGTCGATGACATTCTGGATGCTACAACGCAGGCGGGGAGAGAATTGGTACGGTCTATGGGAATCTCCCCCGAGACATTGGGGAGGATCACCCAACCCCTCATAGATGCGCAGTCCTTTGCCGAAGGGGCCAACGAGATGTGGAAGGCTTTGATCGCCGAAGGCGAAAATCAGGGAGGGTTTTAAACATATCGATATGCTACAGAGGGTTGGGAACGCCGTTCCCTTTAATTGCTTCGTGCTCATCGTTAAGGGGCACGATCCGTACACAATTCGATATGGTACGGGAGATATGCCCATGAGACTATGCACGATTATTGTTATGGTGGCGTTGTTCCCCCTGTTACTGATCGCCTGTTTGGACAGTCATACGTCGCCTGCGGTTTTTTACTACGATCCTATCCTGAAAGAAAAGGCCATGGATGCGTTTGAGGCATGGAAACTGGCTCAAGAGGGGGTCGGTGCTACCTGGCAAGAGCGAGTCGTCGGAAGCGGCCCGATAGAGCAACAAAGCGACGGATCCGTCCACATCGTCTACCGTGTACGCGAACAGGATACGGGCCGGATTATTGATCATCCCTGCGTGTACGAATCGTGGGAGACGTACCAGGAAGAGTTCTACGTCATCAGCGTTCATTCGAGAAAACGCTCATCCCGGGAGCATCACAGCCGAGAACAATATCTTGCCGAGGCAAAGGTAGAGACAGGGTTCACGCTGAAGAAATTGCAAAACAAACTCAAGGAGTACGGCGAACTAAAGGTCGCGCAAGATCGGCATGGAAAGCTCAAGTTGAAGGCCGGGATATTGACGGTCATCCTTGAGCCACACGATGACGGATACTGCGTCACTGATGTCAGCCAAGGTCAGGTAGGATTGGGTATCGCGCGTTTTTTTCAAGGAATATCGTAGTTCCCTCGACTATGCATTTTGGCAAAGGCTAGAAGAGCGAACATGCTTAAACCGGATATGTCCGATTACCACCCTAACAATTCCATCGAGCCCGAAGGGGATACCACCAAAATAGCGATTATCGCCGTTTTTCCGGACCGGCGGCCACAGTAGGGCAGAGCTACTATCTTGCAATAGGGTGGGCGGCCCACGATATTAACAAACGGGGGGGGTGTGATGCTGTGACCGTTTCGTGACTATTTATGGTTTCCTCAGGATTGTTCCAGTTCCACCTGCAGGGCTTCGAGGATCCGGCACACCATCCCGTAGTAGCCGATGGTCGTCGTCAGTTCCACGACCCCCTCTTCAGTCAAAATTTCTCGGACTGCGGCAAAGGTCTCGTCTCCTACCCGGATATTCAGGGTCTCCTCATCGGTGTAACGGAGGATGGCCTTCTCCGTCTCATTAAATTCAGGGGAGTGCTCCCACTCAGCCAAGGCGTCGATCTGCGCTTGTCGCACGCCGACACGCAGGGCAATGAGGACATGCTGGGTCCACTCATAGTTCGCCTGGTTTATCTGGCCGACCCGCAAGATGGCTAGCTCCCTCAGTTTTGGAGGGAGGACCCCTTTTAAAAGAATCGCGTTACCCAGTCCTAGAAAGCGATGACCGACCAGGGGCGAGTGGGCCATGGCCTTAAAAAGATTCAGAACGGGGCGACCACTCTCCTCAATCTTCTGGAATCTCTCCTGGAATTCAGGGGAGACCTGATCTTTATTCAATAGGGTCACCCGTGCCATCCTTCTCCTTTTTTTACCTTGTTGGTTTGTGGTGGTTACAGAGCGAGACTTTGACCTCAGCCGATCTTCGCGCTTTGGCCGCCGTCAACAGGGAGGACCGTGCTGGTGATGAACTTGGCCTCATCCGAGGCTAGGAAGAGCGCTGCATAGGCGGTGTCCCAGCCGGAGCCCATCCCCCCTTTGAGCGGGACCATTCCGTCCCGCCTCTTGATCAGCTCTTCCTTGTCAATTCCGCGGGATTGGGAAATCCCTTCAATGGCCATGGGGGTATTCATCAGGCCGGGCATGATGACATTGGCCCGAATCCCTTTTTTGGCATACTGCATGGCGATGGAATGGGTCAAGGCATTGACCCCTGCCTTGGAGGTCTTATAGGCCAGCATGGAGACGGCGCAGACTGCCGCGACCGAGGAGATATTCACGATGGAACCACTCTCCTGTTGCTCCATGTACGGGAGCACATACTTGCAGGTCATAAACATGCTCTTCAGGTTCACCTTAAAGATTCGCTCCCACGATTCTTCTTTTAATTTTACCGGACCGAGGTCCTCACCACCGGTCCCCACATTATTAACCAAGATGTCGATCCGATTGTACTGTGCCGCACACTCCTCGGCCATGCGGCGGCAGTCGTCCGCCTGAGTAACATCGGCAGCGAAGGCGAAGGACTTTCCACCTTCTTCTGAGATCATCGCCCGGGTTTCCTCGGCGGAATCGAGACGGCGGTCCACCACCATGACCGTGGCCCCGGCGCGGGCGAAGAGAACGGCAGTCGCCCTCCCATTCCCGATGGTATCGCCCGGGGTTTGCCCGGCACCCGTTACAATGGCTACCTTTCCTTCGAGACGTTTATCCATTGCCTTTTGAGATTTCCTGTGAAGGTATCAGGAATATACAAAAAGGACATTACGGTGCTCAGACGGAAGATACATACGGTGATTCTTCGTCTTGCGGGGAGTATCGTGTTCCTTGAGGAGGACATGCATTACCATACCTCGACCCGCTCTAATTCAAACTCCACATTCCCCACGCCGGGGAGTTCCAGGGCGATGTTGACGGGGAATCGTCTTTCATCATCGGTATACCAAATCTTGATGGCCCCTTCTTTGTCTCCCAGGCTGCTGAAGGGGACCTCGGATTCCAGGCATACGGCCTGAACCTCACCGTAGAGGGGGGTGGAGATCGCCCTGCAGGTGGCAGCGAAGGTGACCTCTCTCAGCTTATTCCCATCGTAAATAGTCATCTCTATTTGGTTACCCTCTTCCACCTCCGCTTCCAGGAAGCATTTGAGGAAGATGGCCAAGGGATCATAGGTGTGGGGGGGGAGGGATATCTCCTCTACCGCAGGGGGGTTGGTGTGTTCTACCGTTACCATACAGCTATCATTGTCAAAGATAAGGGTATCGGTGTAGCGTTTCTTCTGCGAAAAAATTCCCTTTTGATCTATTGCTTTCACATATCGATACGGCTCTAAGCCGTCCTTTTTTACAAACGAAGAAAAACGATTGTGCATGCGGAAGAAAGGGCGAATGAGGCCGGTGGTATCCACGGCGGCCTTTACCACGTAATGGGGGTTGCCGCGTTCTATGGAGAGCGAGGCCCTGATGATGGTGGTCCCCAGCTTCTGGGCCCGGTAGTGGAAACGCACTCCTTCCCATGACGGGAAAGAATGGACTGC
>Ga0307422_1000606_pt1 | contig 19585 bp, 16 predicted proteins | sample SalMarWE160290MG_FD_202153 | JGI IMG/M metagenome (GOLD analysis project Ga0307422, IMG submission 202153) | Salt marsh sediment microbial communities from the Plum Island Ecosystem LTER, Massachusetts, United States - WE1602-90 | ecosystem: Environmental > Aquatic > Marine > Intertidal zone >...
CCACCATCTTCCGACACTCTTTGAACCAGAGGTACTCGATTCGCCCGCGTCCGATTTCTGACGCTGCCAATTAAGGAACTCATGGCAGGCGTTCTTGACGGTCAGGCCTGCGCTGGGTACCGTGCGAGCTTGAGGCTGGCGTCCAGCATGTAGATCTGGGGCCAGTACATGGTAGCGTTCGAGGGCGGCCTCGGGATCGGCCCACATACCGAAGAAGTGCAACCATCCGTGGATCTTCTTGCACCATTACCCGTTTGGATGGGGTGTTGAAGGAAATGACGCGTACGGCTTCTTCGGTTTTTCCTGCATGTGTTTGAACATGACCGGATCCCTTCAGCAGGCTGCGCCGTTGAATCGACGCTCACAGGCTAGCGGAGGGATTGGTTGTCGTTGAGCGGCAAGGCATATGCCGTTCCCGACATAAACCCTTGTGAATAAATAAGTTGGAGAGGTGTCCGAGCGGCTGAAGGAGCTGGTTTCGAAAACCAGTGTGCGGGTTACACCGTACCGCGGGTTCGAATCCCGCCCTCTCCGTTAGAAACGTCCAACCCTTCGACAAGGGCGGTTTCCCGCCAAGGAGGCGTGACTTCGGACAGCCCAGTCGAAATCCGCTTCTTCGGTTTCACAAATGTTTCCCAAAAGGTCGCGTTGGGGTGCATTCGACCAGCGGGACTTCACTCCGGCTTCAAGTCCCCATGTCAAGGCTGGCGATTTGCCGGAACTGACCTACGCCCCGCGGGTCCATATACGAAATCCCAGGAATCGTTCCCGATGCCTCCAGGGGCGCAGGTTGGCACTCTCCAGCACCCGCTTCGCCTCCGGCCAGGTAAACGCGCCACGGAAGCCCCGGTCAAACCAGGCGAGCCAGGTGCGTTTGACGTCCTCAAGGATGAACATGCCGTGTAGCGTGAGGACGCGTTCGATCTCGTTAAGCATGGCTACTGGGTGTTCGACATGGTGCAGCATGTATACGCAGACCACCGCGTCGAACGAGTCGTCCGCAAACGGCAGGGATCCCACGTCCGCTTTCTGCCAGCCCAGGCGGTCCGTAAGGCCGGATTGCCTCGCAGAGGATTCGGCCATGGCCAGCAGCGGCTCGGACAGCTCGACTCCTGTCACCCTTGATCCAGGGAGACTGCGCGCAATCTCAATCGCGACATCCCCGGCGCCGCATCCTACATCAAGAATCCGCCCCTTATCGAATCCGTTCCTGGTCAGCAGTCCGGCGAATTGCCTGCCAATTTTCCTTCCCTTATTGGCCATGTGGACCGCGTATTTCCGGGCGAACTGCGGATCATCAAAGACAACCGAGAGCCCTGCGGATTGATGCGTCTCTCTCTGCATTGGCCCACGGTTCAGCGTTTGATCGTACGGAGGAATTCCTGCACTTCCGGGATTTCACCCTGATAAATCAGGTATCCGTTGTAGGGTTCGCGCTCGGTGATTTCGCTGGTGATCGGCGTCAGCATTATCCGGCGGACCTCATCGCGGTCGTCGGTCTGGCCAAGGGTCCAGCAGAGTTTCATGTACGCGACCTCCGGGAGCATGTTGGCAGCCGGGACCACACCCAGCTCCATGATCTCCCGTCCGGTCTCGTAAACGTACATCTGCACGTAGCCCCATAGCGTCTGCACCGTCATATAGATGTGCACATTTTTCTCGACCGCACGTTTGAGAGCGGGGTACACGGGTTTGTTGACGTGTCCCAGACCCGTGCCAGCGATGATGATTCCGCGGTATCCCTTGTCCACAATGGCATCGACGATGTCGGGGTTCATTCCCGGGTAGTAGTAGAGAATCGTCACCATTTCCTCGAACGAGGTGTTGATCTTGACGCTTCGGTCCGTTCGACGGCGCTTGAAGTCGCCTCTTAGGTATTTGATGCTCTTCTGGTCGATCATTGCCAGAGGGACGTCACTTATTGTCCGGAAAGTCGAGCGGTAGCTGGAGTGCATCTTGCGGACGCGCGTCCCGCAATGCAGCAGGCAGTACTGATCGGAGGTTGGGCCGAACATGCACACGATGACCTCGGCGATATCACCCTCCGCCGCAGCCTTAACGGCACCGATGAGATTGATGGCCGCGTCCGATGAGGGACGGTCGGACGATCGCTGTGACCCAACCATCACAATCGGAATAGGCGAGTCCTGCACCATAAAGCTCAGGATCGCGGACGTGTGGTGCATCGTATCCGTGCCGTGTCCAATGACGATGCCGTCGACGCCCTTTTCGATCTCCTTGCCGATGCTCTCGGCCAGACGAATATACTGCTCGGGTCCCATGTTCTCGCTGAAGACGCCATAGAGCTTCTCCGTCCGGAGGTTGCAAATGTCGGCCAGTTCGGGCACTGAGCCGTACAGCTCGCCGGGTGAGAACGCGGGAATCACCGCGCCCGTTCGATAGTCAAGCCGGCTGGCGATCGTTCCACCTGTGCCGAAAAGGGTGACATCCGGTTTGGCCGGGTCAACGGGAAACTCCTTCTCGGGAATCTTGTAGTGGGCCTCGCGCCGACCATGTTCGGTGATGCTCGTGATGGAGTCGGCGGCGATGCCGATGTTATAGCCGTTGCCGAGTTTCAAAACGATGTGCTTGTCGTCGGAGGTTTCGCTTCGGGGCAGGATGAGCCCGTTAAATCGTCCATGGGTGGACTCGACCTCGACCTCGCTCCAGACACCTACGCCGTGGCTTTCGAGCACGGCCTTGCCTGTACCTCGATAGCCTTGAAACCTCTTGTCAGTCATGCCTGCACCTTCGTGGAAACGTCGTGGCCGCGCTGAGCGTCCAGTTCTTCGGAGACCCACTGCGAGACCTTGCGGCCGTCGACCCGCCCTCGAAAGTCGTTCATGAGCAACCCCATCACATAGCGGTGTTTCTTGGCGGATGTTGGGAACCGACCGTGATCGAGTCGCTCGACGGCGGTCTTGATGTGCACCATACACTCCTTCTCACTGGTTGGTCTGTCAGGGACCGCGTCGAGCACATCAGAGACACTGAGCCGTTCGCCCGGCTCCCGGACGCGCCTATCGAGAAGGCGGCGCAGGATGTGGACGACACCTTCGCGCGCCAGCCGCCCGTCGGCATTGGCTTTGAAAACATCCGTGATTTCATCGTCCGTCAGCCGGTGGGGTCTCAAGCCCTGCCGCCGGAACGCCTTGAGCCGCTGGCAGAGCACGACGGCGGCGAAGGTCGGATTGATCTTCAACTCGTCAACGAGACGAGAGAACAAGTCGCTGTAGGTGGACAGGCTTAGTGCCTCAACCATGTCATCGGCCAGCCCCATCGCCCGATACCGCGCTTCACGGTCCCACACGTACTCCGGGAGCCTCTTGCGAATCTGATCGACCCGCTCCGGTGGGATGGCAAGAGGCGGGAGGTCGGTGTCGGGATACATGCGGTCCGCACCCGGCAGGACTCGTTCGAAGCCGTTGGTTCCGTCTTTGAGGGCCTGTCGCGTGTCACTGGGGATGCCCGTGGCGGCCTCACGGGCGCGGATGACGATCTCCTGGCATGCGGTTTGCGTGTCGGCTTCGTCCCCCCAAACGAGGATCAGCGCGTCATTCTGATTGGCGCTCATCTTCTTGCGGAGCTGCTGCCAGTCCCGTCCGTAAAGCGACTCCGAGGCGGTGTCGGAGTGGACCATGTTCGGCAAGCGGTTCAGGCAGGCGATCACGCGAATGCGATCGGAAAACTCCTTTGCGAACGTGGTGTCCTCCTGTGTCTCTTCGTTCAACAGGCCGCCAAAACCCTTCAGGACCACGCACTTGACCCGAAGACCTTCGTCCAGCGCGGAGCGTATCGGCTCGTCACGGGTTCTGGCAACGACCCGCGTAACGTCGTCGACCCGGTATTCGAGAGAATCCGGCGCGATGCCACGGCGCTTAAGCTCATCACGAATGTAAAGCAGCGAACATTGGCGCCTCGCTTCGTTGTAGACCAGACGTGGGATCCGCCAGATTTGAGGCACACCCTTGATTTCCACGCGTGTCCCACCCTTGACGCTGACGTTCACGTCCTGGCGTGCAGTCCCGTACCCGGTGCGGACCTTGCCCGTGCTGCGGCAGAGTTTCCGGATGATCCACGCCACATCGACCGCCTCCTGCGGCGTTCGCATGTCGGGTTCGGTCACGGGCTCGACCAGCGGCATCCCCAGACGATCCGTCAGATAGACGCGATCGTGCCCGACGTCCGACACCTCACGACACGCGTCTTCCTCCAGCCCGAGCTGGCGGATGCCGATCTTGCGTCCCTTGTACGGAATCCACCCGTCCACTCCGAGAATCGTGGTGCGCTGGAAACCCGTGGGGATCGAGCCGTCAAGATACTGCTTCCGCGCGATGTGCAGCTCGTTTACCAGATTGAGCCTAAGCAGAAGCGCCAGCTCGATCGCGGCATCCAATGCGTCGTCGGCGATAAAGAAGGGCGGTGTGTCGTCGAACTCGTATGTGCAAACCGTGTCGTGATGGATGCGATAGTGGATGTTCTTGCGGGTCTTCTTCTCCATGAGCGCCGTCCCGTCATACTCGCCGAGTTCGGAGAGCGTCGGGCGCATATGACGCAGAATCTCGGTGTCGTAACGATCACTGTAGCGACCCGCGGGACACCGACAGAAGAGCTTCGTTCGGGTAACGAGCTGGCGATGGACCTCCAAGCCACAGCGAAACCCGATTCCGGCGTAATCCTCCGGTGTCATTTCGTCAAACGGCTTAAACTCAAACGGCATAAGGTGCTTACTCCTGTGTTGGGCCGTAAGCCTCGATTGTAGGTCCGCCGTACCGCCCCGGCAACGGACCGCCGGCGTCGTACCGCTATAGCGACGTCGACACCTACAACGTTTTCATCCCCGGCGGCGTGACCGTCGTGTTCGACGTGGATGACTCCGGAACCGTCACGGATTTCAGTTTGGAGGTCGAAAGCACCTTTACCGTCAACCCCGGCCACAGCTTGACCGTGCTCGATGACACGGAGATCGGCGGCGCCATCTCGGCCAACGGAACAGTTACGAAGTTTGCCGCGGTCTCTGCATCTGGTCCGGCGTCACCCGTCGATGTGCGGTTAACCACAGGGTGAGCAAACCGGGCAGCACCCGCCCTACGTTTTGCAGTCCGTATCGGCGAGCAGGGACTGTGCATCCTGTTTCGCCCAGGCGTAGTCGCAGGTGGGGTCGTCGCAGATGGCGATGGCCTTTTCGCATTGCTTACGCATCGTCTGAGCATCACCGGCGAGCCTGGCGAGCTGGGCCCGGGTGACGTGGATGTCGGCGAGGATTGTGCGGTATCCGGCGTAGTCCGCGCGGGACTCGGCCTCGGCGAGGTAACGCTTGGCGCGATCGACGTGCTCGTCGCGGCGGTCGCGTTCATAGCCGGCCCGGGCGGCCGCACACCGACGCAAACCCCCTGGCCTTAGCCGCTGAACTCATAACGACGAAACGCGCGATCACGCGCCCCGTCCGACCAGCCGTAAGGTTCTGGTGGGCGTTAACAGAGTTCCGTTGCGTCTCAGGATCCACTACGCAGCCAAAAGCACGTGGTAGATCTTGAACTCGACGAGATCCAGGGAATGCCGGGTTTCAAAGGCGTCCGGATAATCGAGGAGGTCTTCTGCCGGGTGCAGGGGACACGGTACGGGCACACGAAGGGCCTCAGCCCTCTTCTTTATCGACTCCTTGATGCACTTTTTCGCCCTCGTACAGTTGCCGTCCATGACGTAGCCAACCATTGCGCCTTCGCACTGGTGGGGCGCGTAACGCCCATCCACGAAGCACCCCATACCCTCCTTACCCGCATAGCCGCCTGCCTGCGATTCCCACTTGCCCCCCGAGGTTGTCGTATTCAGTTTCTTTGCCTCGATGCCGAAGTAGCAGCGGTTTTCGTAACCATGGGGCACGCAGATGTCGATCTCCTTGAAGCCCTTTCCCGTACGCGGGTCGAGCTGCTCAACGTCCTTTTGGTGCGGTTCTACCCGGAACCGTGCCCGCCGCCGACGCCTCTCATTCTGTAACGCGACGACGAAACGGTTGGTGATCTTCGGCTCATCTTCGTCGTCCTTGGGGTGCCGGAATGATTGCCATGTGTCGACGATTAGTCGGAGGATCTGTGGTACCAGACCGTGGGGAAACAGCTCCTGATTAAGGTCTTCGGCCTCGCCCTCGACCCTCATGCCGTCACCCTCTCTGACTTTCGGCAGAGCAGGTGCGCTGCGGCGGCGTCGGCATCGTTCAAGGCCGCGGAGCGGAGCCAGAATCGCATGGTCAGCGGCTTCACTATGTGCATGCGGTCCTTCTCCAGCACGGCCAAGTTTCGAAGGTACACGAGAGAGCCGTAGCGTTCTGGCGAGATGCCCTTGATGAGGGACAAGATTTTGTCGAGATCGCTCGAGGCTTTCGTCTCGCTGTATGTCGTGGAATTCCGCGTCTTCGCGATTGTCAGCACTCCCACACCTGCTTCCCCAGACGTCACACACTTTGCGCTAAGGTTCGTGCGCCGGTCACCTGCCCAGGCGTGGAGCGCGTCGATCAGGGTGTTCGCATACTGCTTTCGGTCGCACGCCGATGGTGTGGAAAGCGTCGGCACCTTCGAACCACGGGATGGCGTCGCGCTCTTCTGTAACGTCCCTGCCGTGTCGGCGATGAGAATCTCCTCATCTGAGTTTACGTCGAAGTAAGAGTAGACTTGTTCCGTCATCTTGCGCTTGGCTTCACAGATCAGCTCGTCGTGGCCGAGCCCGCCAAACCGACGATCGCGCCTCACGGTTTCAAAGGTCTTCTCTGCGGCGCGGACCGCCTCAACCGGGTCGTGCCCTGGCGCATCCTCTGGAAGTGGGAAGGGCATACGAATGAGCTCGTTTAGAAGAGACGCACCTCTATAGATCGTCTTGGAGGTGAGGTGGAATACAAAGTAGGCTGCAAGGGGCGATGCCAACGTCGCCGCGAGGAACATAAGAAGATGTTTGTCACACGGTGGCCCTGAGATCGATCGACGAGCGTCTTGGAATAGAACGTCAAAAGGTGAGAAGGCAATCTTCGAGAAGCCCTTGTTGAAGACGACAAGGGGAGACGTGAATACCCGCTGATCGGGCAATCTGCGAAGCTCCTTAATGGATGGATCGACCTTATCAGTGTCTCTCATCATAAGAATCAAGTCGAAGGAGCGATCAGCTGGTAAGAAGCGATGCCCATCTCTCCAAAAGCGAGGCTTCGGTTCTCGAAGCTCCTCACCTGAGGACGGTGGCTGGAAGCCGACCGCTTTGATCCATCGCTTCCCTTCGTCAGGCTCGCCGACTAGTTCTTGAAGCGAAGGCAACGCTCGCAGGCGTGACAGCAACTCCCGGTCGCGAGGCGACGCCCAATTGTAACTCAGCCAGCATGTTGCGGCTTCGTCTCGACCGGCGCTCGATAAGACCTCTGCCAGTGCAAGCGTCTTGCGATCGTCCGGCTCAATCGCCACAACGTTATCGAATAACAAGGGGTAGCTGGCCTTGGGTGTCAGGTAGTCCAATCGGTGGTCTGCGGGCGGGAGCCCACTCCTGAAGCGAATCGCAACTGTCGGGTGGTCCGCCCCAGGGAAAAGAAAGAACCGGAGATCTGACAGGTGCGCGATCTTCTCGACGTGGTGCTGTGTGAGCCACTTAGCCTGGAAAGAGTCTGTCTGAGCACCGAGCAGTACGCCCGCCGGTATCAGCAGGCACGCCCGACCGTCCGGCTTCAGATATCGCGGTACCTCCCACATGAATGCGCACGCCACCTGCCCGGCGGGCATCGGGTACTCAGTCGCCGGGTTGCGAGTTTTCCACTGCGCCATCGATTCCTTTTCGACATTGCCGCGCGCAACCCACGGTGGGTTGCCGACGATAAAGTCGAAGCGCTGCGACTCGAGCGCCGGGAGCGAAGACAGGAAGTCACCGTGAATTACAGTCTGAGGCCCGTTCTGACGCGCTTTGTCCGCGTTGCTCAGCAGAAGGTTTGGTAACCGTTCCGGTCCCAGTCGCCGTATCTCCCGTGGGTCAAGAAAGTCGAGCATGGCCATGTACAGACTGAAGCACGTCGCTTGACAGGCGACAAGGCTGATATCCACGCCGCGAATCTGTTCACGCAGGATCTTTGCCAGCGCCTCCGCCCGCGTGCCGTTTCTTGCCCGCTCGTTTCGGCGGACCCAGGCCTCACCCATCCTGTTGAACATCGAGACGAGGAACGCCCCGGAACCACACCCGGGGTCCAACACACGCTTCCCCGTCAGGTCAGGCCCTGCCTCGGTGGCTAGGTCGGCCGTGAACTCAACGAGTTTTGGCGGCGTGTAGTACGCCCCCTTCTTCCGCTGTGCCTTCGAGTCTTCGGCGCGGATGAAGTCTTCGTAAACGGCACTGATGGTCTCGATTGGGATCACGCTGAAGTCGTAGACATCGAACGGTAGCACCATCTGGCCGCTACCGAGTTCGTTGCCCTCAATCAAGTTGCGGAGCGTGTCAATATCGCCGTCGCGTAGGCTGTCGAGCTCGCGCGCGAGATCGGGATCGAATAGACTGCCGCGAAAGTACCGGCCGAGGCGGTGGAAGAGTCTGGTGAGCGCGGTCCGCACGGCTTCCGGCTCGGGCAGGCTGACGACCTTCTGGAAGGTAGCCGATGCTCCAGCACCGAGCCTGCCGAAGTCCTTTTTCACCAGAGCGCCGCGGGCCTCGAGATAGCACGTAAAGAGCACTCGCCCGAGAAGCCGATGGATGGTCGGCAAGTGTAGGGCGTTGGAACCGCTGGACATCAGTTCCCGCGCCGCCCGAAGATTCTTCACAAGCTGTTGATCAACGGCCTGGGTCGGGTCGAAGTGTTCGGAGTAGTGGTCGTAGACCGTGCCGGCTTCGACGGATCGGATAAACTCCCGCATTTCCAGGGCGCGCGCCGCGTGCTCGAACACGTCAACAAGGCGTTTGTCGCCGTCCACATCTTCAGCATCGAGGGCAGGAGGTCGAAGGCCGGAATAAACCTGCACTTCCTGCGGCGTGGCTCGCACCAGTATCGGAGCAACGCCGTTGCTCCAGAACCGCCGTTGCTCCGACAGCGTGATCCGGCCCTCCCGGGCCTGATGCTGGAAGTAGACAGTTGGTCGTCCATGGACAGAGAGCACGCCGAGTAGGCCATCGAAACTATTCCACACTCGGCGCAAGACGTGCGTATACCCGTTCAGCGGCGCAGCACCGACCTCGCTGGAAGAGCGAAATAAGTCTGGCGGCCTACGGTCGCCGAGGCCGAACTCTGCCAAGAGAGTACTGGTTTCCGGTTTCGCCATGCCCTCACTCATGCGTGCCACCTGCTCGACGAGCTTGACCTCGCGATCGGGATCGAGATTACGCCACCGTTCGATGGCCTCTCGAAACTCGAAGAGGATTTCGACGGTAAAGATGCGAAAGAGCACATCGCTGTCGCGTAGCTTTCGATGGAAGTGCACACGAAGGCTTGGAGTGCGGCCTGGAGCAGGGCTACCTCTACATCGTCCACATCCTCGCGAGGCAAGTTCCAGAGTTTCTTGAACTTGGCGTGGGCGATACCACCGGCAATCCCCGAGAAAACCGCCTCGGCAATCGGTACGACAATCTTTAGCGCGACCGCGATTTCGAGCATCCAAGCACCATGTGGTTGATTCGTGCCATGTGCAGCGTACACGACCCACAGTGGTTAGTCCAACGGTCGACACGTGGTGATGGGTCCGTGACAGTATCGGCGGATTCGCGTCGCACCCTCATGCAGCCTGAAAGGCTGATCGAGAGTAGCCGTGGGCAAGTCCGCCACAGGCGGACGCCGCCCACGGTAACCACAACACCTGTTCCATTCGACCCTGCAGGGGTCGTATAAACGCCACATTGCACGTGCCCCAGAGAATAGACGACCCTTTCAGGGTCGGGCGGTTCGGTGGCAACACCATCCGGGGGCGGCGCTGCGCTTGCCCCCGGCTATTACAGAGCAGGCCTTCAGCCTGCGATCCTGCCCGCCGTTTTTGTCACGGGCCCCGTGGTGATCGTGCAGTCAAGTCCGTGATAGTGGCAAGGGCTGCTCATCGATTTTACGATCATCGGGACGCAACTCGGCTCAACCAGGTCTCACCGTCGCTCACGGTGAACTTCGGCGAGTTGCATCCGCACGCACCTGGGTTGCTTACCGGGCGATGCCGATGCCAACGACACCAGCACGGCGTCGGACATTCTTGGCCTCATCGACAACCTCAACGGCGTCCTGGCTCAACCCATGAAGATATGGCAATGCGATATTGACCGCAGCGACATCTGCTCCCCGGCGGACGTCCTGCGCGTGATCGACCTGCTCAATGGTGCCGGCGCGAACTCACTCTGGCTTAATCGGTCGCTTCCCGTGGATGTACTCTAATACTTGCGCGGAGATTGTCGCAGGGGTTTCGGCGCGCCGGGTGAGCCCGAATGTCCGGATGACCTCCGTCGGGTGTGGGATCCAGTAATCGCGCCAGCGGTTGTCGGGGTCCAGGACGAAGAGGATCCGCGGGTCGCTCACGCCGCGTGCCGCGCAGATGCGATCGATCCACGTATCGAGGGTCGGTATGTCCTCGGGAATCGGCAGGGCAGCAATCTTCGTCTCCAACGCAACGTATTCGTGGAAGTTGCTCACGACGACGAGATTGAGTGCGTCATGCTCTCTCAGCCAGCGGTAGAGCTGCTCGGCGTTGGGTGTGAAGCATCGGCTCCACTGGCCGTAGGTCGTCACCTCGCGGTTGGCCGTCACCCATCGTCTGTACGGCCTGTGCCATTCCTGCCGGACAATCCACGAGCACGCAACGATCAGCCCTACACATAGCAACGCGCGCACCACGCGCCTGCGGATGAGCATGATCGGGGCGATGAAGAGCACGAAGTACAGCGGCTTGCCCGGTGTGTAGTAGCGATCCAGGCCCACGTAGTCGTACTTCTCGCCGAACGCCGCCGTTACTCCGATGAGCACGATCAGCATCACAGTGGCGACCAGCGCGCTAAGCGCCACGCCCGGCGCAACCACAAACGATTGCATCGACCTGCGGATCGGCCGGATCATAAATGCCGTCAAGATGACACCCAACGGCCACAGGGCGTAGACCCAGTGGCTGTACCAGTGATAGTCGTAGAAACCGAAATCGGTGAAGTTCCACCAGGCCCGGCGAAGAAGATCGGGCGAGAAGTCAAACCGCGCGGCATGTCCGAGGTTAAGCTGTGCCTGCACGGAACCGGACATGCCGAATGCGTTATTGATGATCAAAAGGGTGACGATCGGTATGGCTGTGCATAGCGCGAACAGCGCGATTAGTGGCAAGTGGACTCTGCGTCTGCGCCATTCGATCAGCAAGTAAAGCCCGACGGCGAGTGGGACAAAGACGCTCGCATAACGAATCCAAAACAGACCGCCCGCCGTCAAACCGGCCAGGCAAAGCCATAATGCGGCACGCCGCTTCGACGCGCGGACGCTCGTTCCAGTGGAATCTTCCCCGGCACGCGCCTTAAATAAATCAGAGCCCGGAGCGCAAGCGGCGGGTACGGATACACCGCGTTTGCGCTTGAGGGTCGGATTGGGGTGACCCGACGGCGGACCGCCGAGATACTCCATCGCTCGCGTCACAAACAGCAGTGCAAAGGGCAGAAACGCGACAAGCAGCAGGTCCGTCGAGGGGTTTACCAGCGAAGCCGTTGACACCGAGCATCCCGCAGCCAGGGCTGCCAGCAGAATTCCAGTGACACCACTTGGCACGCTGCGTTTGACCCACACAAACCACCCGACCAGGGCTGTTGCACAGGCGACGACGGCGATCCACTGAAACGCCTGGAGCACGGAGAAATTGAACAACCACCGAACGCTGCTAATCAGGATCGGGTAGCCGATCGGCCATTGTGTCAAAAAGCCCCAGTCGGCCTGCCAGGTCCACGGCTGGAAGGGTGCGACGGGCAACGGCGCGGTCGGTCCGAAACCGTCATACATCCTGTCCGAGGCGATCAGCAGGTAGCAGTAATCCGACTCGATAAGCGGTGCGATGCGCGTCCTGCCGGGCAGGAAGGCGAGCACAAGCGAAACCACCGCTATGCCGCTAAGGACCAGTGACCACCGCACCGGCCGTCGCACGCCCGCAAATCCCGGGATCGTCATAGGATCGGACATTGTGTCGCGCACGTCGTCACGCGAAGTCTCTGAGCCCCGACATCCAACCGCCGGTACATCGCCGCGACAGATCACGGTGCCACTCCACAGTTCCGACGGTCAACCGTCAGTCGGAGACTGTCTCGGTTACGTACGGTCCGCGCGGGCTTGGGGCCCACCGCTCGTGACTACCACATTCTTGTTATCGGCCCTATCGACCGATCCGGTCGCGTGGTTGAGATTGACAGAGCCGGATCAGGCGGAATTCAAGCACGCCCCACGCGCCACCGACATTATTATGGGAACCATCCAATGAGACTCACGATCGTCATTCCGGCCCTGAACGAGGAGCGGGCCATCGGGTCAATCATCAAGCGCTGCCTCGCCTCACGCGATACTATTATGCGCGACTCTCCGGTCGACGATGTGGAAATCATCGTGGTAAGCGACGGTTCGACGGATCGCACCGCCGAGATTGCAGCCGGGTATGAAGATGTGCGCGTCATTGTCTTCAAGCGGAACCGCGGCTACGGGGCGGCCATCAAGAGGGGATTCGAGGAGGGGAGGGGCGAACTCGTAGCCTTTCTGGACGCGGACGGCACCTGCGATCCTGAGTTCTTTGCGACACTGTGCACCGCGCTTATCGAAGAGGATGCAGCCGTAGCGCTCGGTTCGCGGATGGGGACGCAGAGTCGGATGCCGCTGATCCGCCGACTCGGTAATCGCGTCTACGCGCTGATCCTCTCGGCACTTAGCAATCGGGTGGTGACCGACACGGCCAGCGGCATGCGCGTGGTCCGTCGCGACGTGCTCCACGAGCTTTACCCGTTGCCGGACGGGCTGCACTTCACGCCTGCTATGAGCGCCCGGGTGCTGATGGACGACCGGCTCAGGATTGTGGAGCGCCCGATGCACTATGAGGAGCGCATCGGCGAATCCAAGCTGCACGTATTTAAGGACGGTGCTAGGTTTCTGCGAACGATACTCGAAATGACGCTGATGTGGCAGCCGGCGAAGTTGTTCGCCTCCACGGCCGTCGTGTGTTTTACGGTCATGACGCTTTTTGCGATGCACCCGGTCGAGAGATGGCTTCGGCTTGACCGACTTGAAGAGGACGTGATCTACCGGCTGCTCTTTTGCTCGCTGCTGGGTACCGTTGGAATGACGCTGCTGTCGGCGAGCCTTGTCAGCGACCATCTTCGTCGACTGGTTAACTATCGGCCGCGACCGCGGACCTTCCTGTGGAGCCTGCTCGACAAGCTCTATTCCTTCCGGGGATTCGCCCTGGTTTCGGTTCCGGTGGTCCCGACGCTTGTGTGGCTCGTCGGGCGCGGCGTTTGGACGTGGGCGACGGCCGGGTACGTCGAGGAGCACTGGTCGCGCGTCGTGCTCGCGGGAATGCTTGTCTTCGGCCTCGCTCAAATGTTCATCACGGTCATGATCGCAAACGTGTTACGCTTCCACGCCGCTCGGAAGATGGCGCGAGAATCAGGGCACGCCACGGTTTCCACTACTGCCACAACAAAGACACTCGATGTCACAACGCCGACGCGCACTCCCACATCAGTCGATGAGTGGCTGACGGCATCGCCGCGCTAGCGGGTCGAAGACGTTCCTGTGTTTCCGTGAACGTCGCTTCGCTGATGAGAGCATCTTGAGCTGTGACGTGGGCTGTCACTGTCAAGGGCCGCTCAAGACGTTTATGAATGCCCTGACGTCGATCAGGTCCACATCGCCGTTACCCGCAACATCGCCGCACCCGCAGTCGGGCTCGACTGGGCCCGCGTTCGGTCCGTGTAATCCGCCGTGTGATGTCTGAGGATGCCATATGATCGACATGGGCTTGAGGAGTGTGTGGTGTGGGGATAAGCTGGCTCCATGGACACTCATACGCTCTTCGTTGTGGAGGTTGGCCTCACTGTGATTGGCACTGCCAGCGCGATAGCAGCGGCGTGCTTCGAAGTGCGCGACAGGGCTCAAACCGAAGAGGGGCGGCGCAGGACCCGGAAGTGGTACGGAGACAAGTGGCATACCATCCACGATAGCAGTCTGTTGGAGCTTCCAGAGAAAGTGATCAACAGCTTAGTTGGCACAAAGCAGACGATTGCCAAACATGCATCCCAGATCGCCGAGTGGTTTTTCACGAGCTGGCACATCTTGCTTTACGGGGGTTGGGTTGCCCTTAGCGAAGCAGTAATCCCTAATAATCCGTCTGAGGGCTCTGTTTCTCCACTGGTGTCTTGGCTGATGTTCGGATTGTTTGGTTTGAGTATGCTCGTATCGGCAATAGGAGAAGTGACCGAGCGCCGGTATTGGCTCATTGTGGCCTTGGCCCTGCTGACTTTATTCAGCCTTCTGTACGTAGCTGGCGCTGTGCTGGACTTACTGGAGCTGTCAATCATCCTTTCCGCATTAAAGATGCTTTTCGTTGCACCAATGTGCGCAGTATCCGTGAATCTCGCATTATTCTTAGTGGCATTGCGGGTAAGACGCATGGCGCAAGAGACCGCAGGACTTCTGAGCCTCAGCATATCCGCCAGCTTTCTCCTGACCCTGTGCGCATTGGCCATTGGACACGCTGCGACTCCCGATGCCTGGGTGCCGCAGACGCTTCAGATGCTGATTGCCAACGTTATCTTTGATGGACTCACGGTCCTGGCGACCTATGTGATTCTCTCCCGGGCGATTGGCCCGCAACGCAAGTATTCGATTCCTGTGGCTGTTGTACTCGATGTGGTTGTGGCGGCGCTCTTCGCGTCTGCGTCACTGTGGTTTGGACTTCTGGGCACCGAACACGCTCTCTCGGTCAAGCAGACGTTGTGGGTGCTGATTGCGAAATCACCGGAAGGTACGGGCATCCACCTTGGCCCCTACTTCTGGGCCATGCACACAACGTTCCTGCCAACGCTGTTCTATCTGGCGGTGATCGTCCTGTGCGGGGCTGCAAAGCTCATTGTATTGCCGGTGGCCAAGGTGCTCAGCAAAGGCGAGGCTGTGGATAAACCACACCATCTGACGGCGGGTGTCTTTGCCCTGGTCTGTGTGATCTTCTTCGGTTTGGCAAAGGGCGTGAACCTCCTGGAAGAGACGAAGGCCAGCCTCCCGCCGCCTGCAACCGCCGAGGTGAGTGTGATCGAAGTAGTTTAGCAACCCGGACTCGAATCCGTTCGAACGTAGTTCGAAAGTAGCCCTCTGACGCCCGTTTCTTGCAAGGATCCGAGCTCGTAATGGCGTGTTTGCGCTATAGCCCGTGCGCAGAACCAGTCAACTCAGCGCAGAACCTAGGTCAACCTTAGACAGGGCTTCGATCTGGTAGGGGGGCTGACTCTTGCGGAATCATGGGGCGACGCGGCACCCACGTGCTCTACCATTCTTCGAACGGGATTGCGCTCTCGGTTTTCACGGTTGTGCGTATTGCTGCACTGAGGGGGAAGACTGAGGGCGGGGACCCGGAAAGCGCGTATTACGCCTCCTGGGACGAACCCCTGGGCGCGGTGGCCTGGCATGATGGGCCCCAGACCTACGCCATTTGTGCCTACCTTCCGCGAGCCCGTTTGCTTGACTTGGCCGACGGGGGACGGACGGCAGCCGCCGAGGGACCGGGATTCTCATGGTCGCTCCGGCCGGTTTTAGCGTTGGCCCACCGATCAGCGGTGTAATGAGGGTGCAAATCTTTTCGGCGACATACATGCCTGTCGAGCCTTGTATCCTCGTGAGAGCGCCGTGCTGGGGCGAGCCGGATGGGAGCGGAGGGAGTCGGGCTGAAGAAATACTACAAATACTCGTGCTTCGTGATTGGAAACAGCGGAATATCGGGTGTAGACTAGCTGTAGGGTGTGTGCGGTCCGCCCACCCCGAATTGGACACCGCTGGAGCACCCGCGTCTGCGGCTAAGCTTCCAGTGAACGGCATTCGATAAGTAAGACTGGTGGAGGATCCCGGAATGACCAGACGAATTTGCGCACTCGCTGTGTTGGCTCTTGGGACGTGTTCGTTTTCTGTTGTCGCTCAGACGGAGTCGTCAAGCGTTCGGGCTCCCGAGCGATTTGCCGGTATGGAGGCCACGACCGTTACGCCGACTGTGCGGAGTGCAAGCCACGCAGCGGCCGCTCTTTTGGCCAAGCGTATCGAGAGCGTTGATTGGCTCGATATGCCGTTCGAGGAGGTGATCGCGTGGTTGAAGACGGAAAGCGAGGGGCATGTGAACATTGTTCCTCGCTGGGGTCCGCTGAGTGTGGAGAGCGTTGATCGTGACACGCTTGTAACGCTCCAACTCAACAATACAACGGTCGCGGAGGTGCTGATCGAGGTTATGGATCAGCTTTCCGAGGAAGGCGCGCTGCGGTTCCGGGGGACCGACAACAAGCTGAGAATATCTACGAGAACGGACTTCGACCGGAAGATGTACGTTCGCATTTACGACACGACCGACATCCTCTTCCGCGTGCCCGACTTCGGGGAAACCGCTCCGATCATCGACCTTCAAAGAACCGGTGGTAGCGGCGGCGGCGGTGGCGGCAGCGGTGGCGGCCAGTCCGTCTTTTCCGGCAGTAGCTCGACCGATCAAGAAGAAGGTGGTGAACAGGCCGAGCAGGACTTGAGGGAACACCTCGAGACGCTCCGTACGTTGATTGAAGAGACCATCGCCCCGGATACCTGGGATACCGGTGACGTCGGCGGACGCGGGCGGATTCGTATCTTCAATCGATCACTTGTGATAGTTAACACGATTGAGGTCCACGAGATGATTGCCGGGCGGTTCGCGTTCGGCGGATAGAACGAATCACGCAACGGACGACCGCGCCAAGGGCAAAAGCGAAACCGACAAGATCAATAAACGTCAGGATCGACCGGGTTGCAGGGCCGCACAAACGGCCGATTCGGTAACCCGCTCGATCCTGATCGTCTTTATGGGTGAGGTGTACCCCGCGACAACCGTCACGTCGCACTTTCGCACGCTAAGGCGCTTCGCCAGAAAGCTGATCAACATTTCATTGGCTTTGCCCCTTTCAGGCGGGGCGGCCACCGCGATCTTGGCCCGCCCGTCCCACTCGCCCAACAGACGCGTGCGCGAGGCCCCGGGCACGACTTTCACGGGCAGCAGGACTGCGTTTCCCTCAGTCGTGATGTTCAGCATGTCGATATTGTACACGTCATGACCACGCAGTACGAAATCGGCGTGATCGGAGCCGGAAACGCTGCCGAGGGCATCGTTCACGGGATTCTTCGCAACACGATCCTGTTTGCCGATCGTATGATCGCCTCCGATCCGGTCGAAGCTCGGCGAAAGCTGTTTGCGGATCGTTTCAATGTTGCCGTCACCGACGACAACCATCACCTCGTTCAGAACAGCGACATTGTCATCCTGGCCGTCAAACCGCAGCAGTTCGTCGAGGTGTGCCGGGATATCATCGAGTACATCTGCGCGGAACATCTGATCGTCTCGATTATGGCCGGCGTTTCGACGGCGGCGATCGAGGCCGCGTTCCCGCACGTCAGCGCCCGCGTGGTTCGGGCAATGCCGAACCTGCCGATCCACGTCGGCGCGGGGATGGCCGGCGTATGCAAAGGCAAATACGCCAAAGACGTTGACCTGTTACGAACCCAACGGATTTTCGACGCGGGCGGACGCACCATCGTCATTGATAATGAGCCGCAAATGGACGCCGTAACAGCCGTGTCGGGAACGGGGCCAGCCTATTTCTACTTCTTCGTGGAAGCCTTGACCACCGCCGGTCAGCGCGCCGGTTTGCCCCGCCGGCAGGCTGACATCCTTGCCAAACAGGCGTGCTTTGGAGCCGCCCGGATGATGCTCGAATCCGGCGAACCGCCCGACGCACTCCGCGACAAAGTTACCTCGCTTGGCGGCACGACCGAGGCCGCCATGGCGTCGATGGCCGACAACCGCGTGTTCGAGCATATCTGCGACGGCATTCTGGCAGCCTGGAAGCGAAGCCGGGACCTTGGCCGGTGATCGTTCGCGTCCGTGCTTCCCGGCGTACCGCAATTACCTAAGTTGGGTGGGTAAAGTGGGGACTCGTTACCCGGTTTTTACCCACCTTTGCCAATACATGCGGATCGCATACCGTCGGAAACGGCGTTTTTGGTCTTGAATCCATGATAAGGACTTAGCCAGACGGCAGGTTTGCCCTGGCACGGTGTTTGCCCAAACGGCTTATTGAAGGGCGCCATGACACGCCGCCTGATTCCACGAATCCGAGTGGATGCTCGATTCGTGTAGGCACAATCTTCAGGGATGATGGGTCGTGTCGGGCCTTAGGGAACCGTACAAAGGGGGGAGCCTGTCAAGGCTGGCTGGGGGACTAGACGCGCCGGCCTTACAGGCTGGGGTACTTGCCTAATAGCGATCGACGTGCCAAGGGGGAGCACGCCGGTCGCTTATATTTTTATGCAAATCCTGTGAAGTACGTGCACTTTGATGCCGGACGGGCAACATCTGTGGAACCGAATACGGTTCGCCGAAAATCGGTCTCCCGGCCCGCCGGGATTACGGCTCTGATCGGTGGCACAGCTGATACCGAGCCCAAGAAACGATTACGCTTCAGGGGTGCCACAGGCACTCGCACAGGAGCGTATCTTTCTAATGAAATCCTCATTATACGGATTTCAGCCGAAACACCGGACTACGCCCGGAGCTAATGTCTTTGGCCCCTCCGGGGCTTACCGGCCCAAACAACGCGGTTTCGTCTCAACGGCAGTCCCTACTCGCTCAAGTGTGAGGATGAGCGGCCCTTTTGCGATCACGACTTCTGGATTTCCGTCCCGTTCTCCGGACACATGCCGCTGAGGTTGCGTGTGAGATTGTAGCCGCACCGACCACACAACCCCTTTCTCCGCCTGCGCCAACGCCGCACCGGGCCGCGGATGAACGCAATCGTGGGATAGGCGGCGAAGATGATGAACGGAGCCCACGTCGGGAACCAGAGAGCAACACTCACGGCGGTCTCGTCACATCCACCAAAACCAGACGGAGGATTTTCTATGCAGATCCAAAACTCGCCACGCTGCGCTTGGCCATGCCACCCAACCAGGCTGCGCGAAGGGGCACCTTTCACTGGCGGGCGAGCCGCCAGTGGCACCCGTGCGTGGATCATGCCACCCAGTTGGTGCGATGGAGCACGACTGTCGCTATTCTACATTCGCCATTCATTCCGGCCGTACCGCTTCGGTGATGCGCAACAGTCGTTCGAGCAACGGTTGCAGTTGATCGAGCGGGTACACGGTTGCGGGGTCGCTCTTGGCCTTGTCAGGGTTGTCGTGGACTTCCATGAAGATGGCGTCGGCGCCGGCGGCGACGGCTGCGGCTGCCAGAGTGCCAACATATTGACGCTGACCGCCGGCGAGCTTGCCCGCTCCGCCGGGCAATTGACAGCTATGCGTAGCGTCGAACACGACTGGGGCAAGCGCCTGCATCCTAGGGATGGTCGTCATGTCCTTTACCAGCCGATTGTAGCC
>Ga0307422_1000607_pt1 | contig 19579 bp, 24 predicted proteins | sample SalMarWE160290MG_FD_202153 | JGI IMG/M metagenome (GOLD analysis project Ga0307422, IMG submission 202153) | Salt marsh sediment microbial communities from the Plum Island Ecosystem LTER, Massachusetts, United States - WE1602-90 | ecosystem: Environmental > Aquatic > Marine > Intertidal zone >...
TTATTGGGTAATATCGTCCTTTCCCAATCGCGTTCCTAGAATAGGCAACAATACAGACTTTTTACCGTCAATGTACTGTACATAAAAAATCTTTTAATCATAACATCACAATACTATCCAAAGACAAACTAAATAGGAAGAAGAAAATGAACAGCAAACAAACTAACAACGATGTTGATGACGATAATTCTGGCGACCCAAAATGACGCTTAAGGTAGATGTTGAGAAACTGCCTAGAAAGGTTTTGGAGACCACAGTTAAACTAAATGATAGCCTAAAAAAAATTTACATAACCCTGTACTCTTGTGGAGAACCTAAAACACCAAAAGAAATAGCCAAAAAGTTGGGATACGCGAGAGCATATGTTCATATGCGGTTGTGCCAACTTGAAAGCATGGATTTAGCTAAACGAATTGATCAAGAAAGAAGAGTTAAATTTGAAGCGCTTTAACGGCGCTTAGATTTATGTTTCTAGGTTAATTTTTTCATGTAAAAAATTATGGAAAGACTGGAAAACTTGAAATATCTGGAAAAGTTTTGGAGATTACATGGGAACCTTGATGAAGGACATATCAAGCGCTCATTTGAATGATCTGCTTTTAAGAGCCATAGAAGTTTACAACAGATATCGAAGCCCTGAAGCAACAGCGAAGCTTGTTGAAGTGGAGAAAGACGGATTCATCATCGAGTTTAAGGGGCCTTTCTGCCAGAGTTGCGGTGTAAACGACTACTTTGAAGACTTCATCCACGAGCTAGAGGACATTAGCAGAGCCTTCAGGGTGGAAATTAAAGAGACTGAACCAGCGGGTCCACAGAGTTTCAGGGTGCGATACGGTGTTAAAGACGATTTTTCCGTCGCCGAAGTTGACGAAGAGGCTCTTTTCCGCGAGTTTCTTCAAGAAAAGGGGCTATCCTTCAGAGAGTACCTTGCATCTAACCCCTGCACAAAAGACGTGATTATGTTCCACTTTCGAACATGGCTGTTTGAAAGAAAACCAGAACAAGAAAAATAGTTTATTCCACACATCTTTTCACATCGATGATGAAGAAAAGGATAACCGAACCCAGAGTTCTGATGCCGGGAGATATTGGTGGTGTGATACGATTTCTTCATCGTCCAAAATTACTCAAAGGAAAAATTGGAGGTTTTGTGGGATTTCTCCATTGACATGGGATGCAATTCCAATCCCCCGCATAAAAGATGAACCTGAAATTTTTTTGGTTAGTTAAATATACATTTGCCATTCTTATGGATTAGCCTATAATCAAAGGCTATCTATCTAACATGTGCTCTGAATATCTAACCAAAGCTGTTATTTCCTTATTATTTGTTGAATCATAACTATTATCCCAAACAAAAACCCAATTTGCGTCATGAGGAATAACAAAATTAATTTTTCCTGAAACAGCTCCACCACTTCCAACAGGAAATGGACTCTGCACTTGTTCTCCATTTATCCATTTCAAATAATCAGACTCATTTACAACAAGTATTTTGATGGATTTGTCATCTCCTTTAGTCACATTAAATGTTATAGTTAGTGTTGTTCATTTGGAAAATTCTCTTTCTTTTGTTATATGTTCACCTGCAGGAACTATGAAAAATTCACTAACCCCAAACCAATCAGTTAATGGCTCATCTTCAGATTGTTCTGGAGGTTCAGAAACTAAAGAAACTCCAAATATTATCAAAAGAAATACAGATAACAGAAAAACTGAGAGAATAAAATTTTTACTTCTCATCTCTTTCTCCCCCACATTTTTACTATAAACATGCAATTAAAAGAGTTTTTGTCAAGTTACTTCGACTAGGATTTGTTATATGCTTTTTGGTTAGCTAAATAATTATTTAGCTTTCTTATGTTAGCTAAATTCAAAGTTAAAAAAACCTTAAAGAATCTTAATGATTTTGGATAGGGTAAAGCATTCTAAAAGATATAGACTTTAACATTCCTTCTGGAACATTTCTTGAAAAAATGGAGTTTGACCTTTTACCTAAACTCTAGAATGTTTCTTAGCGTTTTTATGCCTAAAGAAGTAACTATTTTTTGTGAATGTAACCGTTATTTTAACGGAATGCTTTTTCAATCAATTTGATTTTATGCTTGATTTCTTCTGTTAAGTTTTCTGATCTTTCATCTTCTTTATTTTTCTTTCCGGATTTTAAAGGATTAAATGTTTCATAAGCTTTAAGGGTGCTCATTTTTTTCAAATCCTTTTTTTGTTAACAATTTCAAGTATTTAGTAAATATTAAGATTTAGTATATATTTATGTATTCCGGATTTCGATATATCGTAACAATGATTTTTTCTAAAAAATAATGGAACTAAATTTTGCTCAAAAAAAGAGTGGTTGTTGCCTCTTACCTAATTTCCAGAATGTTTCGTCACCATGTGATAGTATTTCGGCGAAAGTATCCCCCTTAGCTGCGCTAATATTCTGTTTTTATAATTTTTGCGTGTTTCTGCTCATTAACCCAGCAATAACCCATATAATTATTAAGCATCCTCCTGCAAGAAAAAGTAGTATCGCATTTTTTTGCAGGTCTCCAAACAAAAAGAAGTTGGGGGCTTCGGATGTTACGAATAAAAAGTATCCTCCGGTAGCAATCAATATGAAAGCAATGAGCAAAGTCAATGTTCTTAACATTGATGCCATAGACAGAACTCGACCTAAAACATGTAAACTTTTGTCACCCAAATAATTAAAAATTATGAATTTCAACTAATGACGTAGCAAAAAAGGGGAAGTTTTGCAAAAACACAGTGGTGATATTACTATCATGGAACGAACAGCCATTTCCATAAGTGAGAACTGAACCTCAGCATGTCCCCTCTTGTTTGTTATGTGATTAGGTTCTATGATTCAATATCATCATCGGTCTTCTTTTTAATGGGGTAAACTCTCCACGCATCAGGATTTTGGTATTTCACTATTGGACCATCATTATCAAACAATTCATGTAGAAATGATTGGAAATCTTCTTTTGAGTGCCTTTTCTGTAATGCAACGACCCAATTTGCTTTGATTCTCGAAGCCCCATCATAATTGCTTACATCCGCGCAGATTTTATGCTTCAGTTTGTAATCTGCTAGTTTCACTATAATCGGATCCCATCTAACCCTCCTGATTGTTTTCATCAATCATCACCGATATTTGTTTGGAAAATGAAACCTCTCAAGTCTTCTGAAACTTGTTTATAGATTAGACTATGACTTATGCTTACTTTATGCCGTACAAGAAATATATCATATATTTCGAATATTGACATATTTTAAAAATTAATATTCTCTATTGCGGAAACTATCTTTTTTCTACAATGATTTTTGTTCCGCTTTTCACGCTTTCAAACAGTTCCAGATTCTTGGTTACTTGACCGATTATGTTAACGGGGCTGTATGGTTGTGTTTTATCGTAGAAGATGCAGAATGCGTTTCCCATTGGCCAGTAGGCTAGGGTTCCCTTTTCCACTGTTGGTTTAGCCTTTTCGTTCCCCATTTTCACGGGAATACTGAAGTAAACTTCTTTTTGCCACAGGGCTGCTCGGCCCTCTAATGGAAGCCGCCTGATTATAGCATCTGTAGTCCTCGGAGAACGAATGCGAACAAGTTCTCCCTCTGCTTTGCCGACTCCATCCACAATTAATCTGATGGGTATACGAGAAACACTCATTCTAAACACTTCTGCCGATTTCCGTATAGTTTTTCATTTTGGTTTCCTGAAGATTTGTATGCCGTCCATAGTGGTGAAGTAGCTGAAACCTACCTTAACCAATTCGCATGCTTCCTTTAATGTTTTGGCTGTTTTCACGTGATAGTCGTTGCTTTCAAAGTGGATGAGATGTAGTGTAAATTAATGTGCTGCTGATCCTTTTATGCCCAAGCATCTCTTTAACGTGGAGAATGTCTTTGGTGCGATGATATTCCATGGTAGCCTTCCAATGTCGAAGCGTGTGAAAACTGATTTTGAGGATTCGTGGATTCTGTAGTTTTTGAGCTATTCTTTTCCTTTGGTGTGTGAAATTGTTTCTATGAGCTATCAGGCTTGTGTCTCCGAAAACTTTGGTTCCTGTCTTTGGCAAAGTGTTAAGCATCGCTATCAGGGTTCCTGATACTTTGAACTGTCTTGGATTGCCATGTTTTTCAGGCGTGCAAGTGACTGTGTGGTTTTCGTTGTCTATATCCGTCCATTCAAGATTCCATGATTCTCCGCTTCGCATAGCTGTTTCCTTCAATAGTTGAAGGCTAGTAGCTACCTTTTTTCCGCATCCTGCAATCAGGGCATCAATCTCTTTTTCGTGGGGAACAAACGGAAGCTTCTGTGTTGGCTTGTAGATTGGCGGTTTCCATTCTATGCCAACCATTTCTGCGAAGCTACTGTATGCAGAAGTTAAAGCTGCCTTGTAGCTGTCCTTCCAGTTGTCGTTTGCAATGAGCTTCTTCACATGCTCTGGATCGTTGAGGTTTGCGCCCAATTTGATTAAACACTTTAATCGCTGCACCATAGATTCTATTGTTGACTTCTTGTAGCCCTGTTTCTTCAGAAACCATAGTATTCAATGATTTTTCCTTTGGTGTCCTGTGTGCTCACTCGCAGAGCATCCATTTCTGTTTCTGCTCTGACCAAATTTTTCGCCTTCTTGTCTGAGACGCAGATTTGGCGATTAGAAAATCCACTGCGACGGTTATAACTACGCCTATTAGGCTGCAAATATGACCTAGATAGGCAAAATCTTCTCGGCTCATGGGATTCGATCCTATACCTGCCCTTTGGGTGGGATTGGAACCCGCCTTGGCCCCTAGGGCAGTGTCCTCGCTGAATCGGTAGCCACAGTTTCGGCAAAGATATCTTTGAATTGCCATGCCCTGAACGTACCTTAAGCCGTCCTTCCAAGTTCGTGTGCTTCCACATTCAGGGCAAACCGGCATTTAGGATTCGCCTTTCTTTTTTTGTGCTTCGAGTTTTGGGAAGGTTACAAACGGCGTTTACGCTTCGCTATCCACTCTGAAACTTACAAGAAATCCATAACTGACTACCTGTAGAATGGATAGAAGACTCTTCGCAAAAAGGAGTTTAACCCCACGAAGAGCCATAGGAGACTCTTCGCAGCCGTTGAAAGATGAGAGCCGGAGGCATATTTCTTGAAGACTCTTCGTAGATCCGGTTCCCATGAAGGGGGTTTCCTGAAAAAGGGTTGTTTTCAACCATAATACCATGAGACTCTTCGCAAAGGATAGTATCAAGCTCGTTGAAGCAGGTGAAAGCATCAAAGAGATCGCTTCTAAGATGGGGAAAAGTCAGGGAGCTGTCAGGCGTAAGATTGAGAGGATGAGGTTAGAAGTTGTTGTGCAGAAACCCTACAGATTCACGCACAACTACTTCTAATGATAGTCTTGCCTAAGTAATTGGATGAGCTGCTATACTGTACGGGCATTCTTATTCTGTTCCGGAGCAGCTTCACGAAGAGGCTACCCGGAGGACCCCCTTAGACTCTTCGCAGGGAATAGATTCTGTAGCTGTTTAATAAGAGGTAGGGAATGGATTCCAAGGCTACGAAAGGAATAGCCACGAAGAGTCTCTATAGCTTCGTAAAGGGCTTCTTTTCCGTTTTTAAGCGTTTTTCTGGCTCTAACCGAAGATTTCAGGAACTCTGCTAGCAGAATACCATAATTTTTCGGTTAAGTCGTTTTTCTCGCTTCTTTCTCGATTCCAAGCCTATTTTGGTTCCATCAAGGAGAGCCTCTTCGTGAAGTATTTCGGTGTCTCAAAGAGAAATCCCAAATAAGGGGAATTGAAATGAGTGGAAGATAATAATCGGTCTTTTTTTTCGCAGCTATTATTATCTTCCGCAGAGGAGACGCCTAGCCTACGTTTCAAAGAGAAATCATAGATAACGGAAAATTGAAAGTTTAAGTGTGGTATAGCGTCGCCTCTAGCTTGTCTCCAGCCTCAACTTTGAGCTGTTCAGCCACATTCTATGGAACAGTAATCAGCTCCTTAGAATCAAGCTCAGTAGTAGTAGTGCGGGGAGGGGAGGGAGGGGGGCGGACAACTACTTCTAAATCAAGCCTTTTGCATTGTTAAGGTTTAACATCTGCTCCTAAGCTGGGTTCGGCGGATACCTCCTTCGCGGCTGCCAGAGACTACAATAGTCCAGCAGGTGAGTCCAGCAGTGCTGACGGCTGCAATGTCTTCTCTTCTTGCTGAGAGCCAACGCCTCCTGGACCAGCGTCGCCAAAACTTCAACGCGGACGGTGCTACCTTTTGCCGCTTCCTCACACGCTTCAACGAGGCGGGTGGAGTAGTAGACTGGACCGTTCAAAAAGCGGCAGCTGCCACAGACCTTAGCTGAGTCATGAGGAAGCTTCCTGCAGTGAGAAGGCATACAATGGGATATGTCTAAAACTTGACATAACTATTGCAGTGGACATCAGAGAAGTGGCATTATCCTAAATATGGTATTATCCTAAACAAGTCCCTCTTGCGTACCTGTCTTTAAAGCAGCAGCCAAAATCTGCAACGCCTCTTCTACAGTAAGCAAATCTTCCGGACGGTCAAGCTCACTTGTCGTTGTCTGAGGGGAGGGGGGTGGACAACGACATCTACACCTAGACGCCTCGCTTTGTTAAGGTTTAACCAAAATTGTGAATGTTTCAATTCGGACAAAAAGCGTTGACGGAGTGAGGAGTCTAATCGTTTCTGTTAGAGGTTGTTAGAAGCAGGTGGAGCCCTTTTTTCTGTGGTGCACCCGTGAATGAAAACATGATTTCTGGTGCTTACTCGCATTGTTACCTGTATTGTTACGAGGGACCCCCAAAGGGCCTCCGCAGCGCCCTAACACGCCTCAAAACCATCCTTTTGCGGCTGGTTTTACCTTCCAAAATCGATATCCCCGTATATTTTTATTTTCATGCTTTCCGCCCTATCACAATACCTGTGACTGTTCCAGCCAGCCTCGTCAATCGGGTGCGAAGAGGCGTTAGACAAGAAATTGGAAGAGACGTGAATTACACATTTTAACCATAAGCAGCTCTTCACAGTTTTCCAGCTTAGAAGTTGTTGTTCGGGGGAGGGGGTGGGGGAGTAAACAACAACTACGCCCAGACGCTTCGCCTTCATCCGTACAGCATCAACGCTGCGACCTAACTCCGCTGCGATAACCGCTCAATTCTCCTTTGCATCCATCAGCTACTGCAGCTGTTGAACATTAGCTTTTTTTCACCTGGGTATGGTTTCCAATTAAGACTCGCGAAACTGTTGACTAGCCCAAGTTTTACCGAGGAAAGCGCCAACGCAGCAATAGAGGTAGCTGAACGTCATGTAATGAGCCTACAACGGTTCATCAATCAGGCTAAGTTAGATCCTAAAAAAGCTGATTGTCGACTAAACTGGGGAATGCCAGAGAAGCCAGATGTGGAAGCGTTACTTCCTATGCTCGTTAACATAGCAAGAGATAGACCTGACATAATTTCTGCCAAGGAATTCCGAAAGATACTAGTTGCCATGGGCTTAGCGCTTGAAAAGGCCGAGTCCGGCGAGACAAAATCTGTAACTATGTAAGCTCGCGTTTCTGAAACAGAGAGGAGGTGAAATTCCGAAGTGGGATTTCAATTTAAGGTCAAGCTTGCAGCAGTAATGGCAGGGATCAACGGCTTTGCAGCAGGTCTCTCATATATCGCCAGCCAAGGAAACTTCACAATAACAATCGTCTGCACAGCCATATAAATTGGAATAACACAAGGAATCTCTTATTATAGAGATTAACTTTATGGCAGGAAGACTAAATCTGAAGGGCTATACCTCTAGGGCTTCCCCCGTAATTGTAGGGTCCTTCGAGAGAAGACGATACAGAGCATTCAAGTCCACATTCAAACCCAAGATTTTTCAAGCGTATCTAATTACGACTAACGTCTATTGATTTTTTAAAGTAAAGGTTCTGCGACATTTTAAAGGCAGTTGTTTCTAGTTGACATGTCGTCGGAGGCCGGATCGGGCGAGGCGAAGACGCTCTCTGGAAAAGAAATTTCCTTACCTGATTTTTCCCGTGGAAGAGTTTAATTAATAGGAATAGTCTTTGTTCGCGGAGCGCAAGATGATCCATGCAGTCATATTTCACGTCCTTCTTAAAACAGTGTAGTTTGTTTCAAGTCTCTCTGATTCTTATCTTCTTCATCTAGACTTCTCAACCCATCATAATCATATTTCTCTAGCACCTCTCGTACGTTGGAATCAATACCTCTCTTAGTTATCAATCGTCTTACTGGATATGCTTCGAGATCCTTTCCATCATAGGTTTTCAACATTGACTTGATGCATTCCTTTTCAATATTTGATTGAATCCACTTTCTTTCATCCTTTTTAGGTAGGATCACTGGCATTCTCTTTTTTTTGTTATTAACCTTCTCTATAAATGGATTCGCGTCAATGCTTATCACGGAATAAGTCCGTAACTTCTCTTCGTTTTTCTTATTGATCCACTCATCCCATATGCCAGCTACAGCAAATGCATCGTTATCTTTCATCTTTATGTAATATGGGTAAGTTCTTCCATTAACTTCTCTCCACTCAAAGTAACCGTCCATCACCACTAGACACCTTCTTTTTCTTATGGGAACTCTAAAAGACGGCTTTTCAAATATGGTATCGGATCTCGCATTCACCGTTTTCATCCTAATATCCTTTGCTTGCTCTTCATCTCTTACCCAGAACGGTACAAGACCCCAGTTAAGAAACGAAAACTTATCGGGTTCTTCGTTAGTAATCACTGGCATCGATGGGTTGTCAAAAGTAGATACATGATAAACTTTTTCGAAATCCTGGTCGAATTCAGCTCCGAACCTTTTTTCCAGAAAATCTGGGTCTTTATTCAATGAGTAGTTGGTACCCATGTGAATCTCCTTGTCTTTTGAAATTTTGCCTCTTTACCTTAATAAAGATGACGAGCGACCTTCTCCTTTCCCCCGCGGAAGGGGACCTCCCGTCGCCAAAGTTAAATAAATATTTTAGCGTACTTAACACACGTTCAGCCGGTGGTACCATGCCATATGAACTCGGTGAAGAGAACGACAAAGTCTCGTATACCCGATACAAGACCCCGTCCGCCTACAGAGAGTCCGGTGCGTTCCTTCCAAGAAAATTAATGTGTCCAAAGATATATAGGAACCGACTTTCGCCTTACATGAGTTGTCCAAAAAGATGTGCCTATTGTTTCGAACTGCACAACCCGTGGATAGGCTTAGATGAGGTAAAGATCAAAACCAATACTGTAGAATTTGTGAGAAAGATAATATCACAGCAAAGACAGCGCGATGTTATACTTTTAGATGGCTACGATTGTGAGCGCGCTGAACTCAAAGAAGAGTTCATAAGAAACTCTCTTAAAGTGATTCTAGAGTACCGAATGCCTCTTCTCATTCAAACAAAATCGGACTTGGTTCTAAGAGACCTTGATATTTTAAAACAGCTAAATGAAAAAACTAGCTTCCTTCATGTAGCATTCTCAATAACAGATCTCAATCCTTCCCACCACCAAATTTTCGAGACTTATACATGTGCTCCAAAAAATAGGCTAAAAGCCATGAAAACAGTTTCCAAAGCTGATATATCCACAGGCCTTCACCTGATGCCAGTACTCCCCTATATTTCAGACACCCAACAAGAACTTGAACATCTTTTTGATGAGGCGAGTAAAAATGGCTGCCAATATATCATATATAACCCGTTAAGAGTCGCTGGCAGTGGTCCGCAGAGAAAAAAATGGTTTGACACACTAAAAAAATATTTTCCCTCTCTCGTGAAGAAATACGAAAAACTTTACCCTTATAGGGAAGACGCTTACAAATTTGGTCATGTCCCACGCAACAGTACATATCTCAAGGAGCTCTCTGAAAAAATCACTGTTCTCGAAAAGAAGTATGGAATGGATAATGATATTTCCCGACCAAAAATAGATAAAAAGCCAATCATCTTCAACAAGCAGAAGAGCTTGAGTGATTTCGTGTAATGAAGGATCTCGTAAGAAAGATAAAAGAATACCAAGAAATCGTAAGAAGAACACAAGTTAGGATATATTTCCTCAAGAAAAAGGAGGAAGAGGGGATTAATCTGTCGTTGGAGGTATTTGTATGGATGTGAAGAGGGGAAAGAAAGAAATCCAAGAAGCAGATTAGAGAACAGAAAAGGATGATTTGAGGAAGGAAAAGATCAAGAACTTGCTTGAGACTATGAAAAAAATTTGATTATATCCCGTTTACAAGGACACAATCTCAATCGTTAGATGTCCCGGTCGGGGTGAAGTTGATAATTAGGGTACCAGCGATCTGGAAACAAAACGGTTTAGATTTGCGGCAAGAAAATGCTTAAGACATTTAAAAGCCAGAATTAGATATATACAATTGGTGATTTGTATAAAGGTTGCAGTTGGTTCAACTAATTCAGTTAAAGTTCAAGCAACAGTGGAGGCTTTTCAGGAAGTCTTCGGAGAAGTGGAAATTATAGAAAAAGAAGTGGATTCCGAAGTTCTGGATCAGCCTTTTGGAAAAGAAGTTATTGACGGATCTAAAAACAGAGCTAAAAATGTATTAAAGATCACCAACGCAGATTTTGGGGTCGGTATAGAGAGTGGTGTAATGAAGCTTGGTGAAAGATGGTATAATCTTGGGTTTATTACTATCGCTGACAAAAAAGGTAGGATAGGAACTGGAACATCCGGTTGGTTTGAATGTCCATCAAATATCTTAGAAGAGATAAAAAAAAGGAAAAGAGTTGGGTGAAGTAATGGATAAGATAACAGGAAGAAAAAATGTGAAAAAGCAGGAGGGAGCCGTCGGGATTCTTACTAAAAGAAAAGTCAGCAGAAAGGATCTATACAAACATGGCGTGCTTATGGCGCTGATACCGTTTCTCTCTCCAGAACTATTTTAAGCGCTGTGTTGAAGTAGTTCTGAGGGTTTTACCTATACTCGCCAATTACAGATAAGAGTGGAAATACAGAGGGAACACAATTAAAACTCTAGGAGGACTATCTTCCTCAGATTTCTTGGAGATCTGAATAAGGTAAGTCCAATTTATTAAGTATCTCTTCCACCCTTTCTTTACTTGGGGATTCCCATACAGCAGTTCCTTCCCCATTCTTATCCAAATCGGTATCTATCCATTTTATTTTAGGATGATCTTCATTTGGTTCTTCTTCATCTGCCATCCTCCGACCCCTTTCTAAATCTGAATTTATACACTGCCTATACTCCTCCAATTCTTCTCCAGTAAGTTCAGATAAAGCGTTCTCTCCTCTATGTCTCACTTTTATTTTTTTCATATGTCTCTCTTTCCATCCAAATATTTGCTGAATAACTATTTACTGTTTCTGTGTTGGTAAGTTAATTGACTGTTGGAGGTTGGCTACAGAGTGCTTGACGGGTGAAGAACACGGGAGGAGGTAGTCAGTATAAGTCGAGGTTGGATGGAGTGAAATTTCATTATTTCCTAGCTTTTTAAATATATGCATGCATGCCTAAGAGAAGAAAAAGGGAAGAATGTAGAGAAGTGTTAAGTTATGGTGGTTTTGGAAAGAAAGGTATGGTTTATGTTAGTTTTGTTAAAGAGATAGAAGTTGATGGAGAATTAGAAGAGTTTGTGGAAGATAGTGGATTTGAGAGCGTAGAAGAATGGAGAAAGAAAGCGAAAGAGAGTAGATTTTTATATTATGTTATGTTGCTAAATTCTGCGTGCACTTGATTTTTCCAGAATAGGTAGACTTTTGATTGATTAAGCTGCGCGAGACGTCTAAGCGCCCGAGCGAGATCGTCTGTTTCCGCCGTTTTCAGCCATTTCCGATAGTCTTCCATGCTGAAGCGTCCATGAGCTCCAGCAACTCGTCTAGTCATAGAGGTTCTGAAAGAGAGGCGGGTTCTCTTGGAGATTGGGAGACGTGAAAGCTCAGGAAACCCATTAAGCGGATACGAGAGAATACCGCGCTGTTTCTGGCTGAAGCCCTAAATTTCTAACGCCGAGTTTCCGCTGTCCTGTTTCTGCGGCGGTCTACGTTCTGGAAGTTGCGAGTAGTTTCCATCAGCGGTTCTGTAGGCAGCCAACCTCCCAACAGTCTCCCACTGGTCGCCTGAGAGGCGGCGAATCTGCACAGTTATAACCTCCGCCGTAGGGTCAGACTTGCCCTGCCAAACAGCCAAAGTCAGGAAATCCCCATTGGACAGTCTAGTTCTCATGCTTGCTTTAGGTCGTGACTTAACAGACACAGAGCTCACACTCATGTTTTCTTCTTTCTTTTACTATCGGGTTTAACCATGTCTTCCATCGCGCCTTCTCTCGCTGCCATACGGAATATGTCAGTTATGAAGGGAGCTACGACAGAAAAGATTCGAAACCGTTCTTCTCTGGATAACCCAGAGAATTGATGTTCAATTTCATCCCAAAGGGTCTTGAACATAATAACCAACTCTCTAATTGTCTCTTTCAACTCTTCGAATTCTTCATCAGCAGTCATCATTCTACGCCTCAACTAAAACACATCGTTTAGGTTTTTTATTTTTTTGGTTCTCAGTCTATGTGAGAGTGAAATGGATTCAGATTATAGCCTCGAAAGAGCCTTCCATGCATACCAGCAAAATCACGAAAGTTTCAGTTGACCATTCCAAGCGATGTTAAGAAAAAGATACAACTTCAAGATGAGTGACCTAATTTTGTTCGTGGAAGAAGACGGAAAGCTGACGCTTTCTAAGAGCGAATTATAAAAAAAGGGGGGAGTTGCGGGAGATATGTCCATGAGAGCATGGGTTCAAATCCCACCCCCGGCCCAATCAGATAGTTTCGATCCATTTCTTTTGTTTCCCACACCTCTTGCAATATTTGGTGAAATCTTTTACGTTAGAACCGCTGAGGTAAGTGACTCTGGGCTTGCTCCAGTCATGAAATCCAAGTTTACACAAAAACCTCTTCCAATTCATAAAGGGCACCTACTCATCCGAGACGTTCAATAGGATATAAGAACAGGGAACCTTTTTACCTTACCCGAACAACGCTCCAAAAATATCAACTACAACCAATAAAACAAACAGAAAAAGGGGGGAAGTGCGAGTGAAAAGTGGAGACGTCACTAGACTGTTTAGAAGACACTCATCCTAAACACTCACCGATTTTAGTTTTTGCAGGCTCCTATTATCTTTTATTACATGACTCTCCTTTGACTAGATGCCCACCGTGTAATCTGGGATGCAAATATGACTTCATGTGTTCTTTTCTGGTGTTTTTTTAATATAAAACTCTGGAAACGAAAATGAGTCAGTAAACTTTATATTTCAGATGAAAGTGCAGTAGCTAGAACTTTACATATAAACAGGAAGAATTTGTATGGCATATTTAACTACACAGGGTGGACAATCCGTTCTTATCCTTAAGGAAGGAACATCACGTAAACGTGGAAGAGATGCTCAAACAAACAACATTATGGCTGCAAAAATCATCGCCGAAGTTTTGAGGACCACTTTGGGACCTCGCGGCATGGACAAAATGCTCATTGACGGTCTAGGCGACATAACCATAACCAACGACGGAGCAGCAATACTTGATGAGATAGATGTTCAACATCCTGCGGCAAAGATGATGGTGGAAGTAGCGAAGACTCAGGATGATATGGTGGGCGACGGAACCACAACCGCCGTAATCTTAGCCGGAGAGCTTTTACGGAAAGCCGAGGATTTGCTGACTCAGAATATTCACCCAACGATTATTGTGCAAGGATACAGAAAAGCTGTTGAGAAGGCTGTTGAAGCTTTAGCCAAATTGGCGATAACCGTTGACATTGATGACCGTGCAACCCTGAAGAAAGTTTCCATGACTTCTATGGGAAGTAAAGCTGTGGGTAATGCTCGGGATCATCTGTCTGACATCACTATTGATGCCGTTAAGCTGATAGCTGAGAAACGGGGCGAGAAAACGATAGCGGACATTGATAACATTCAGAGAGTTAAGAAAGAGGGAAAGAGCCTCTACGATACTGAACTTATCAGGGGCATAATCATCGACAAAGAGATTGTTCACGCAGGGATGCCGAAACGGATTGAAAAAGCAAAAATTGCTCTCATTGACTCTCCACTAGAGGTAGAGAAAACCGAGTTCTCAGCCGAAATACGGATAAAAGATCCCACTCAGATGCAGGCCTTTTTGGACAAAGAAACAACTATGCTCAAGGATATGGTTGAAAAGGTCAAAGCCTCAGGCGCAACAGTTCTCTTTTGTCAGAAGGGCATCGACGACTTAGCCCAGCATTTCCTATCCAAGGAGGGCATCATAACCGCACGAAGAATTAAGCAATCAGACATGGAGAAACTAGCTAGGGCCACTGGAGGCAACGTCATCACAAAGCTAGACGATTTACAGAGTGAAGACTTGGGAGACGCAGGAATTGTGGAAGAGCGTAAGGTCGGGGATGACAAAATGATATTTGTGGAGAAATGCAAAGAACCCCGGTCGGTTGCGATTCTCATCCGCGCTGGTCTAGAAAGAATGGTTGACGAAGCGGACAGGGCAATGAACGATGCTCTGTCAGTGGTTGCTGATGTCGTCGAAGATAATGAGATAGTTGCTGGCGGAGGAGCAACAGAAAGCGAAATCGCAAAAGTTCTTCGTTCCTACGCGACAAAGGTTGGCGGTAGGGAACAACTAGCTATAGAAGCGTTCGCTGATTCGCTGGAAATCGTGCCGAAGACGCTGGCTGAAAATGCAGGTCTAGAGTCTATAGACATCCTTGTTGGTTTGAGGGCGGCTCACGAAAAGAAGAACGGTCATCTGATGGGCGTCGACGTTTTCAAGGGCAAGATAGTTAACAGTTACGAGAATGGAGTCGTTGAACCATTGAAAGTTAAGGAGCAGGCAATGAAGTCAGCCACGGAAGTTGCATCCATGATCTTGAGAATCGACGACGTGATCGCCTCGACAAAACCAAAAGAAGGCGCTCCTCCAGGCGGAATGCCTCCAGGCTACTAAGAAACGTAGCTAAACCTTTTTTCTTTCTTCTAATTTTTTAGTTAATTACGTAATTGTATGTGTTTGCGCAAAGTCTCCATGGCTAGTTTTCGGCAGTTGATAGAACGGGACATTGTTCTTGTGTTTTGTAGAAAAGTTAATTTGTTTTTCTTGAGAACATTCATTTTGGTTCAAGAGACGCTGAACCAGATAGCATAAAAACAGGTTAATGAGTTTAGAACCTATGCGCTAAAAGCGTAGCATGTGAGCGGGAAAATAATGGACCAGAAAATTAATGATCCCCTTACGTTAGGGGTTGATCTTGGAGGCACCAAACTTAATGTAGCATTAGTGGATGCTAGCGGTCGCATTTTGTCTGCCCATAAATCTCTAATTCACCCAGAAAAGGAACCAGAAAGGGTTATCGTCGACATCCTAACAGGCATAGACGTGTGCCTCAGCAGAACCGGTCAAGAAGCTAAAGCTCTTGGAATCGGCGTAGCCGCCCAAGTGGACCAAAAAGGAGTTGTGCGTGGTTCTCAAAATTTGGGATGGCGAAACGTTCCATTAAAACAGAAACTGGAGAAACAGCTTGGGATGCCTGTGGCTGTAACTAATGATGTTAATGCAGCTACTTGGGGCGAATGGCGGTACGGCGCAGAAAGAGGCGTAGACGATTTGGCTGTTCTTTTTGTGGGCACTGGTATAGGCGGTGGAATCATAACTGGCGGAAACCTTCTAGCGGGCTGCACTAACAGTGGCGGAGAACTGGGGCACATCACCATTGTCTATGATGGACGAAAATGCCACTGCCCTAACAGGGGTTGCTTGGAAGCCTATGCGGGTGGCTGGGCAATCGCTGAACGCGCCCAAGAAGCTGTTAGAACTGCGCCAAAGGAGGGACAGCATTTGTTATCTTTGGCTGGCAGTGTTGAAAAAATAACGGCGGCTACTGTTAGCCGAGCTTACCATGAAGGCGATCTGCTGGCTCGAAGATTGGTGGAAGATACTGGGCGATACTTAGCTGCTGGAGTGGTTAGCATTGTTAACGTCTTAAATCCTTGTGTTCTGGTTCTTGGAGGCGGTGTTATTGAAGGTATTCCTGAGTTGATTCAGATGGTGAAAGAATTTACTCGAAGTAGGGCATTGGAGGCTGCTGTTGAAAAGTTAGAAATTGTGAAGGCTGCGTTGGGTGGTGACGCAGGGGTAATCGGGGCAGCTGCTTTGGCTCAAGATTTGGTGGATAAAGCTTCGTGAGCTGGGTCTGTAAACTGTCTTTTTATTCTGTTTAAAGCCTGCCCTTTTGTGCTGTTAGGCGAAAGGTTAATTTCTCTCAATGCTTCAGTGTGTGAGGAGGAAGTCGTCAGATGTCTGTCTTAGCTTATGTGTTGGTCACGCTAAATCCGGGCACCGAGAAGGATATGCTGAAAAAGATTTCTCACTTAGACGAAGTTACGCGGGTAAGTATGATGTACGGAGAATACGACGCCATCATCAAAGTGTGCACCGAAAATCTGGAACAACTGAACCAGTTCCTAACAGACAAACTGAGGGTGCTACCCGACATATTCCAAACAGCCACATTAATAGTAGCTAAAACCCACGTAGGCAAATAGATTCAGCAGTATCAGTTTCATGGTTTTCAATTCATCATAAACCTTGGTTTTCACCACGTATATTTGAAGACTAATAATACTTCATTGTTGAAAACTAGCTTTTTCCGAAAAATTTGCTTCAGATGTTTAGGATGTCTGGGCTGTCGGTTGCGATGCCGTCTACGCCTTTTTTTCTGTATTCATCAACCTCTTCTTTTTTGTTGATGGTCCAGACGATCACTTTTAAGCCGTTTTCGTGAGCTTTCCTGACGTTGGCGGAGTGAGTGAAACGATACAGCGGAAGCAGATACTCAGCTTTCAAATCCAAAGCAGACTGTATAGGATTCTCATGTCTCACGTAGATTAAGCCAGTCGCCACCTCATCATTCAACTCTCTAACCTTCCTAAGAGCCTCTTCGTGGAAAGAAACGATTATCACGTTCTCCATCAGCCCTTTTTCGCGGATCAAACCTAGGACCTTCTCTTCGATGCCGGTTTCCTTGAGTTCCACCAGAATCTTCACCCGCTTACCCACAAAATCCAGCACCTCTTCCAAGGTAGGTATCTGCTCACCCTTCTCAGTGACGAATTTTTTTATCTCCTCCAAAGTAAAATCGCTAACCGAGCCGCTGCCATCGGTAGTCTTATCCACATCAGTGTTGTGGATAACAACGATTTCGTTGTCCTTTGTTTTTCTGACATCCAGTTCCACGGCGTTAGCCCCAAGCTCAATTGCGCGTTTGAAGCTACGTAACGTGTTCTCTGGCTCGTAGGCTCTGGCTCCCCTGTGGCCTATCTTCAAAAAGGTTTTCGTACCTGTACCTGACTCTATGGGCGCTCCAGAAGATTGTGTGCGGGAAACGTAAATGAAATTTGCTGCGCTCTCAGATTTTCTGATTGTTACAGTATCTTTGGCTCTTAATTCAATGAGATTCTTGTTGTTGTCTGCCAAGAGCCACGCAGGTCCCCTACTGACCGTTAACTTCACTATGGAATCTTCTGGAACCACGAAGCTCTTCATCTTCCTGTTGTGCAGATTGTTGAATGATATGCCGATGCCTTTCATGAATCTTTTTCCCCCTGTTGCTTCGTAGTATCCTGTGGAACCGAAGGCTGTAGCAACTATGACGCCGTCACCAATCAAGTCTTTGTACTCTTTTCCGTCAACAGAGAGGGAGAACCTCACGGCGTAGATCGGCAGCTTAGGGTGAATCTGAATCTCGTTTAAACCAACAAGCTTTTCACCTTTAGCTTCTGTCTCCAACTTCATTTTCTTATGTAAACAGTAGTTGCCTTCCCTAATGTTTGACAGCAGATCCCTCAGGTCATCTGGTGTGTAATCGTACTTTCTGCAGACCCGTGAAGTCTTGATTATCAGCTTCGGAACCTCAGGAAAATTTCTTTCGCTGAATAAGACGGTGCCGTCTCCACCGAAACAGACGATAAAATCAGGGTTCCTTTCGACAACCTTGAAGCTCTCTGCAACCAAAACACTAGTGATCTTCGTAGTATTCTGCCGAGAAACCACTAGAACCCTTTCCAGCTTTTTTGGCGCCATTGACAAGTTGCCAACCATGGTTTACCAGCCCACCTTAACGGTTCTACACATCGAGACTAAAAAAACTGTGCACGCTCTGTAAAAATGTTTACGGAGCAGTTCTAATTGTATAGGATTTCTGGCAGTCTCCTACGCAAAATTAGGGCTACGGGAATCCCTACAAGTCCTCCGATAGCTATTTGAGCGATGTTTGCTGGAACTTCTAACACGGCAGTAGCTATTCCCCACAGATATACTTCAACTAGGAAATAGCCAATAACCATCTCGGTTCCAGCCACAACAACTGCAATAACATCACGCAAAACACTTTTCTTGTTTGCAACTAGGCTCGCAAGTAAGCCCTCTAAACCTTTGATAACCAACGTTGGAATCGCAAATAATGGAAATCCTATGATGTCGGCTATTGCTGAGCCTAATCCTCCTGCAACACCGCCTACAAGCGGGTTAAAGGTCAGCGCGGCAACAAAAATCATGACATCGCCAACGTTAAAGTATCCGCCCATGGGGTTGGGAATACGGATTATTAGAGTACCTACTGTGACCAGTGCTGACATAATTGCCATCAGAGAAAGCTGAATTACAGCTTTTTGTTCCTTGACCATTTGACCCACGTAGATAGTATAGTTACAACTTTACTATTAAAAACTTCTGGTTCAAAGCAACGTTTTCAGTTCATCCATGGCAACCAGGGCTCTTTTTCCACGCTCCGTAATCCTGAAGTATTTCCGCCCATCTTTCTTGTATGAAGTTACAGCACCCCTCCTAGAAAGATCGTTCAGATGCTGATAGATGGCGGCTCGGGTCATGGTCTTCCCAATCTTCTTCCACAAATCATAACCATACGCGTCTTCACGGCTCAAAATCCGCAGAATCTTCTCTTTCGTACTCAACTCCAAACCAACCCCAGCCGTCTTTCGCTTCTTCGCCAACTCCTGAAGCACATCCATCGCCTTCAAACCACTCCCAGTAATCAGACACACAACAGACTCATCCCCATCAACTACACCTTGATCCACCAGCTTTTTGAGGGCAGCAGTCGTAGCTGAACTGGACGGCTCAGCAAAGATTCCCTCAAGACGGGCAATCTCCTGCTCAGCAGCGAAAATCTCAGAATCCTGAACCGTAACAGCCGCGCCATCAGAATCCTTTATGGCACGAAGAGCCTTCCCTCCATTCACAGGGTTGCGCACAAATATTCCCAAAGCATGCGTGTACGGCTCAGCAACATCAACTGGAGCTGACTCATCTTTCTCAAGGGCTTCGACTATGGGTGCGCATCCATAAGCTTGAACCCCAATCATCCTTGGAATCCGGTCGATCTTTTGGAGGGCTTGCAGGTCATTGAAGCCTTTCCACAGGGAATAGATTGTTCCGCCGCTTCCCATAGAAACAACGAAACAGTCAGGAACCCCGAACTGCTCCACAACCTCAAAACTGATTGTTTTCTCC
>Ga0307422_1000610_pt1 | contig 19574 bp, 18 predicted proteins | sample SalMarWE160290MG_FD_202153 | JGI IMG/M metagenome (GOLD analysis project Ga0307422, IMG submission 202153) | Salt marsh sediment microbial communities from the Plum Island Ecosystem LTER, Massachusetts, United States - WE1602-90 | ecosystem: Environmental > Aquatic > Marine > Intertidal zone >...
TCGGCTGCCCGTTCCACATCAGCTCACGTTCTGGCCGGAGGAGGAGGCCCCGACCTCGCTGCACGTGCATGTCCTTACATAAGCCACGCACCACCTCAGGTCTGCTGAACCGCGCTGCGCAGCACCACCCTACCGCGGTGCGTCCACCTGTTTAGCTGTCGAGGATGGTGTTGATGATGCGTGTGGAGGTGTGCTGGATGTGGTCCAGCGATGCGGCCAGTGTGTCCTTGTCGCCATGGCCTTGCTGACGTTAACTGCGGGGACGGTGGTCTACGCTCGTCAGCGCAGCGTTTCGTGGATTGCAGGTTGAATGCATATCCGAAAATAGCATGCTGAAAGACCCAGGAGTTGCAGGCTGAAAGCATGCTCCACGGTAGCACGTTGAACGTGTCTGAAATTGCAGGCTGAAGGCCTGCCAGACAGTAGCCTGTGGCAAGTCCCCCGCAGGCAGACGCCGCCACCGGATAGGATCGGCCCCCGGGAGAGTCCGCAATTACGGTCACGCACGGTCCGTGACAGTTTAGGCGGGAAGTCCGGCTGTCGACGAAGCAGCGCCAGTTTGCGAACCCCGTTCACGGGGTTTCCCGCCGGAGGCGGGCTCTCAGGCCGGCTCTTCGAGGGCCGGTCAGCTCTTGGAATCTTCTTTTTCATCTATGCAGCGCGTTTCAACGCGCTTTCCCATGGCGCCGGTAAGCCCGCTAAAGCGGGCTCCTGGGCTTTGGCCGTTCCGAAGCGTTGTTGGTCCTTCAGTTGTCGCATTTTTCGCCGCCAAAAACTGCCTAGCGTCCATTGCTTGGACTTCGTAACCGAACGGGTCGCACCACGAAGTCGGTGGAATCTAATTCATCCGCTCGATCGCCGTGCGCCAAGGATACTCCTTGCTTAACGGTGCCAGATCGAATCCTACGCCAAACTCGGTGTTCAGCTTCAAGATTCTGGGGAATCGAGTGCGCGCGCATTTTTTCGTTAGCGCTTTTGGCCAAGAACGCCGAAAACAAACAACAAGTTCATCTCCAAGAATTCTTGCCAGGGCTGCGGCCAAACGCCACGAACCGTTACTATGCGAATATGGCCAAACTCCAGGCACCGGTTTTTAACCGGTGAATCACACGTCCCCCCTTACCAAGGGGGGATTCAGGGGGGTCTTGGGCCGACGAGAAACCTCCCCCAGCCCCTCCTTGGCAAGGAGGGGAGCTGCCCGACGGCCTCTGGACACGCGAAAAACACGTACTCAGCCGGTGTGGACACAGGATGCATATCTGTTTGGACTATCCGCAATCCGCAATCCGCAGTCCGCAATCGTCAAGCGGTTTTGGCGCATCAACGGAAGATCATCAGAACGTAGGGTAGGTCGTTGTTCCGCGCCAGCGGAACGTTGACCTGCCTGAACCGAATGGCAGGTGAACCTCCCGGTGTGGCCGGGAGAACCACCTGCCCTACCTGCTGCAATCCGCAATCGCTGTGCCACTTCGGCGCATCAACGGAAGATCGTCAGCTTTGGCAAAGCCTTTTTCAGCGCCGCAACCTGGTCATCGGAAACCGGCGTGTCGTTCAGGGGCAGTTCCTGCAAGCTCGTCAAACCCCTGAGCGGCTCGAGGTCGGGAACCTGTGTACCGGTCAGGGCGAGGTACTCCAGCGCCGTCAATCCCCTGAACGGCTCGATGTCGGAAACCTGCGTGTGGTTCAGCCAGAGTGCCTCGAGGTTCACTAAATCCCTTAGCGGCTCAAGGTCGGAAACCTGCGTACGCTTCAAGTAGAGGTACTCGAGGGCAGCCAAGTAGCGGCCTGCGTCCCCGCAGGCCGTCATGATCCTCGGCCGGCGAGACGCCGGCCGCTACTACTCGGCTTCGGTGAATCAGCGGTGGATCTCCAGCTTTGGCAAAGCCTTCATCAGCGCCACCACCTGGTCGTCGGAAACCTGCGTGTCGAACAATTCGAGCAGCTGCAAATTCGCCAATCCCCTGAGGGGCTCGAGGTCGGAAACCTGCGTTCTGGACAAGTAGAGTTGGGTTAGTTTGGTCAAAACCCTGAGCGGCTCGAGGTCGGAAACCTGCGTTCTGGACAAGTAGAGTTGGGTTAGTTTGGTCAAAACCCTGAGCGGCTCGAGGTCGGAAACCTGCGTTCTGGACAAGTAGAGTTGGGTTAGTTTGGTCAAAACCCTGAGCGGCTTGAGGTCGGAAACCTGCGTACCATTCAAGTCGAGGTACTCAAGGGCAGCAAAGTAGCGGCCTGCGTCCCCGCAGGCCGTCATGATCCTCGGCCGGCGAGACGCCGGCCGCTACTACTCGGCTTCGGTGAATCAACGGAAGATCTCCAGCTTTGGTAAAGCCTTCAGAAGTGCCGACACCTGGTCGTTGGAAACCTGCGTGTCGACCAGGCAGAGAAGCGTTAAGGTGCCCAGCCCTCTGAGCGGCTCGAGGTCGGAAACCTGCGTGCCGGACAGGTCGAGCCCCCGCAAATTCGCCAATACCCTGAGCGGCTCGAGGTCGGAAATCTTCAAACCGCTCAGATCGAGTTCGGTCAGCTTAGCAAATTCTTCGTCAGTCAGGTCTTCAGGCTTCTTACCGACTTGTCGGGCGATGGCTTCACGGATCATACCCTCGGGCAACGCGCTTCCAGTCGCTACGGCGATGGCCGACGTGTCCGACGGATACTCGATCCGCATCAGCTCACCAAGCTCGGGATCACCCAGGAGGTGTAGAAGCGACGAGAAGGCGGGATTCCTGACAAGATCACGGTACGCCTCCGGAACGGACGACAGGTCGGGCTCGTCGCCGACTTCCTCTCCGGTTCGCCGTTTGCCTGCCCGCTCCGCTACCGCCTCGGGCTCAGCACCCTTTTCCGCCGTTCGTTTCATCAGGGAAGACGGGAGCTTGATTGAACGTTTGAAGTCCCCCACGCCCTCGTTGTTCCGGACGATCCTCGACCACTCGCCGAAGAACTTGTCGCCCAGAGGCAGGCCGACCAGCGATCCGTACGTGTGGCGATCGGTCAGAATCTTGCGCACGAAGAAAAGCTGCATCCCCTGCTCGATAGGTAACAGGGATTGATCCTTTTCCTGCTTCATCATCCGGGCACCAGCACCGGCGATGGACGCGCTGTTGAGCAGGCGTTTGACCTCGCGCGGGTTGCGACCGGCCAGCTCGAGGGTCACGGTGCGGAAGACCTCCTGTTGCAGCTCGGAAAGCTTCTTCCAACTTTCGATCCGGTCGAGCTGCTCGGCAAGGAACTTCTCGATCTGCCCGACGCTGGGCTCGAGCGGGACCTCGACCTGGAACATCTTGGCCAGATATTGCAGGCTCTTTTCGGGATCGAGGCCGAGCTTGCGGTAGTGCTCGGCCACCAGCTTGTCGACCACTTCGCGATCGACGCCGACGACGAAGATCAGCTTCTCGATGTTCAGATAGAGCTTGAGGGCTTCGAGGACTTGCAGAGCGACTTCCGGCATGCAGCGGTCGAGGTCGTCGATGAAGATGACCATCCGCTCGTTTTTGCCGAGCGTTTCATTGACCCATTCGCGCAGGGACGTCTCGAACTCGTTTAGATACCCGGCCTCCGGATGAGCGGCCTCTCGGTACTCCTCGAGCACCTCCTTGATCCCTGCAAGACTGAGCTTTGCCCCCGGCCCGCCGGCGGGAACCTTGCCCTCGAGTTCGAGACCGGCCAGGACGTGTACGAAGCTCCGTCCGAGAAAGATGCCAAACTGCTTGGCGGCCTTGGTCACCTTCCCGATCGTGGGTTTGGAAACGCTGATGCTCTCGATAATGACCTCGGCCACCAGACCGCGCCACACGTCCTCCTTGGTGTGATACTTCCAGGGGTAGAACCAGACCGGCCACACGCGAACCTTGTCCTTTTCCTCGTCCTTGCCCTTTTCGTTCCAGACGTCCAGCAGGCCGTGGAGCCATTTCATGGCCGACGTCTTGCCCGTACCCCAGGTGCCGTATATGGCGATTGCCATCGGTGTACGGGTCTCCGGGTGGCGCAGGATGTCGTAGACGGGTCCGACGCGGTAGCTGAGGTCGAAGCCCTCCAGATAGGCCTCTTTGTGTGAAAGGGCCTGGTCGCTCAGGACGGTCATGGCCGGAGGTGTGGACGCGAACTCCGTGTGCTCATTGACTCGCGGATCTGTTTCACCTTTGGTCATCGTGTAGCGACTCGGCGCGTCGAGAGGGTCAATCCGGCTTCAATTATCACCGGGTCGAGGAAACCGATCAACCAGCCGGCTGAGATGATCTCTGTCCATGGACATGATCTATGTGCGTCAGCAGATCCGCGGTGGGGCTTAGGCACCGTGCCCAAGCCGAAGGCGCGGGCATATTCTGTTGCTGGGCCGAGAATTTGTTCTCGGCCCATTCTTGCGAGAAGTGATTCACGCACGAGCGAGCTCAAGCATGGCCACGCAAGCGTGGACCATTCCACCCGCCAGAAGCCTCCCTTCGGCGGTCATCCGCGATTCTCGCCAAGAGTACATCCTTTTCTTTGGGCGTTACCCCATTCTCAGCGATGAAACGAAGCAAGTTGTCAGCGGGAAAGTGGTAGACTTCATCCTCTTTGGGCGAGTTGCCAATTATGGCTTTGAATCCGAGCACAAGTTACGCAGGTCGAGTCGCTGAAAATGAGTCGCACAGTTAGTCGCATTGCAGAGTCTCCTTTCTTGTAGGTGCCGCATCCTTGCATTGTGTATCTACCCGGTCCAACCCAATCGCCGCGACCGCCATCCTTGATCGGTTCCTGGAGCATTCGGAGCTGATCACGATTACGGATAAGAGCTATCGCCTGCGACAGAAGGCCGAGCGCAAACCAGAGGATCCCGAGAAGGGCAAAGCCACCGGAGGCCCCAAGAACTCTTGCAGAGAGCCCAAAGCTTGAAGTACGAAGTGCAAGGAACCAATTCTCACTGACCGGTTTTCATTCGACCCTATCCGGCTGGTTTCCAAGTGACCGGTGAGACGATGCCTACGGGCAAAATTGGTGCAAAGTCGCCATGGCGTAGCTAGTATCCCCTGCACGATACTCAGTTAGAGTTACTCGCTTAATGACCTGTTCCTAGGTGCGCGCTGGCCCCTGCCGGGTTAGCCGGGCGTAATCAGGAGTGCGTATCTACCGACCACGCACACCTGCCAGGTTATCCAGGCTTGGGCCGGCGCACCGGAAGCGGGTAATGTGTTTCCTGTAGATCGCGTTTCACCTGCTCCTTGTGAACCGAGGACAGGCCCGTAAGCCTCCACGGATGAACCAGATCGTCGGCCGAACAGGGGGCGATGTAGTCAGTGAGGATTATCGCAACCGCCAGTGTCAATGCTCTGTCAATGATATAGCGTGTGATACGCGTGCGTGGCGTACTTCTGCTCGCAGGAGAGAGCGGAACATGAAATGGGACGAGATCACGTCGGTGCCCGTCGGTAGAATCTTGGCATACTTGCGGCAACGCGGCGGCCTCCGCCGCGGCCAGCGCCTTGGCAACGTCCCGTATTACCTGATGAGCGTAATCCTCGAACACCATGATTTCGATAGCCTCGATTCTCTGATAGTGTTCTGCGAGAACCGTGACAATCTTCGGCGGTGGGTCCCGAGCGAGGGGGACCGAATTGTCTTCTCCGATCAGCTTGTTCGACGCCTGCGCGAGATGCCATCCAACCCATCCACCGGATTGGATGTGCCTGCCGAGATGGAACAGCCTCTGTCTCCGACTCCGTGCGGCTTCTGAGATTCTCGGCTCGTCCGACATAACCGCTCGCCATGTGAATACTGATGCATCTTCCGGTTGGAGGGCGAAGCCTGTTTTGCCTTCTCCCCCGCACATACAGGACCCACACCCAACTGCAGAAAGTGGATCATTGACACCTCGCAGACAGGGAAGTACACAGGTTCCGGCCGGCACGGGTCACGCTTACCTTGCCGGGAATGAGGAGTTGAACGTAGCGTACCGGGACCCGGCGTCTGCGGGCGGACCATGGAAATCTCAATACGTATATTCAACCAGGACGACATCGAATTCGCCCTCGCCCAAACCGAGCGCGAGGATTGGGATCCGACCGCGGAATTATTCGACGCGTGCCTGGCTCACGATCCGGACGGATGCTTTATTGCAGAGATCGACCGCCAGCGCGTAGGCATGGTGACCACGACCCGGCATGGTCAAAGCGCGTGGATTGGGAATCTGATCGTTCCACCCGAGTGCCGCAGGCAAGGCATCGGCCGGCGTCTGATGAGCCGGTCCATGGCACATCTATCGGACCGGGGCGTGCGAACGATACGCCTGGAGGCTGATCCCCCGGGAGTCCGACTCTACCGACGCCTGGGTTTTATTGACGAGTTCGAGTCGCTGCGATTCCAACGTCCGGGCGGGCGTATTGCAACGCAGGGGGTAACCGGACGGATCGCACCGTCCGATCTACCGGCGGTTGCAGCCTTTGATGCTCAGCATTTCGGTGATGACCGAGCACGGCTGTTGACGTTGTTGTATCAACGCTCCAGGGCAACGTATGGCTTGCAAGAGAGTGGACGGATGCGCGGCTATGCCTTTGCAGGACCGTCACGCGTGGGGATACGAATCGGCCCCTGGCTCGCTGTAGACTACCGAGCGGCAGAGACGCTGTTACAGTCGATCCTCGGTGACTGGCCCGATACAGCGCTGATCCTTGGCGTGCCCGGACCAAACCACGATGCCACCATCCTTTTGGAGTCCTATGGTTTTGAGCGCCTGCCATCGAGTTACCGGATGTTGCACGGCCGCCGAGCGGCCGCCGGTCACCACGAAAGCATCTTTGCAATTACCAACGGAGCGATGGGTTGATGCGTCCTGCAACCGGTTTACGTGCCGGTGGTTGTGAGTGTCGGAGTTTCGTCACCTGTGCAGTCTCTCACGTGTGCGTTCCGGCAGACCTGAGTGTGGAGCCTTGTCTCACGCTTCCGCGAGACCCTCGCGAATCGCGTAGCGGGCAAGTTCAACCCGATCATGGATGTCGAGTTTGGCCATCAGGCTGGTCGTATGCCGGTTGACCGTGTTCGCACTGATATGCATCGTGCGGGCGATTTCCTTTTTTGCCATTCCCCGGGCGAGGTAGCGCAACACCTCCATCTCCCGCTCGGTGAGGGTTGAGACACGGGACCTGCCCGGGTTAGCGAGTCTCGCTCCCTGGAAGTCAACCACGATTCTCGCCTGGACCTCTGGCGAGAAGTACGCGACGCCGTTGGACACCTTGCGGATCGCCTTGATAACCGAATCCTCCGGCTCGCTTTTCGTGATGTATCCCCATGCTTGCACAGCCATCGCCTGCTCGATATATCGATCGTGAAAGAAAGCGCTGAGGAAAACAATGCGCGAGTCGGGATGGCGCTCGCGAATTATCCGGGCGGCCTCGAAACAGCTTACACCCGGCATGTCGATGTCCATCAGAATGATGTCCGGTTTGAGGCGTACGGCCTCGGTAACCGCCTCATCGGCGTTCTCCACGGCGGCTACGACCACTATATCGGGTTCAGCCTCCAATCGTGCGCCAAGCAACCGACGCATCATGGCGTGGTCGTCGACGAGCAGAATGGAAATCGGGCCTGTCACGTTTACGTCTCCCAGCTGACGTTCATGTCCAATGCCTTGGATACCGCTCTTGCCAGTTCAGGCATTCCGAACGGCTTGCGGAGCAGAATCGTCTCGCTGTCCAGCTCATCAGGATCCAGGGTAATGTTTCCCGTAATCACAATCGCAGGCGTGGTTATCCCACTTTCACGAAGCTCCCGAAGACAGGCCAGGCCACTGCATCCGGGAAGGTTCACGTCCAGCATGAACAACCGGAATTCATCGCGGCGTTCCGCGTACAATTCGAGGGTCGTAGGTCCGTTCCGGGCCTGGATCACCTCGTACCCAAGAGACTCCAGGGTTGACGCAATAATACCGCGAACATACTGATTGTCCTCAGCCAGCAGTATTAGCTCACCCGTTCCTTGCGGCATGATGGTCGAAGGTGTGGTCGCGTCATCAAGCGAGACGGGTTGAATGCATGGCAGGACGAGTGTGAAGGTAGTCCCCTTACCGACCTCGGATTGGACTTCGATGCCGCCCCCGTGATCGTTGAGGACACCATGCACTATGGACAAACCCAGCCCTGTGCCTTGCCCGCGGGTCTTCGTCGTATAGAACGGTTCAAAGATCCGAGACCGGACTTCCGGCGGCATACCCACACCGGTGTCTGTGACCACCAGACGTGCGAACGATCCGTATGAATCCGAAGATTGGGGTAAACAATCATCGATGTCCGATTCGGCCGCCGGCGAGAGGGATACGCAGAGGGTTCCACCATCGGGCATGGCATCGCGGGCATTGACCGCGAGGTTCAGGATGACCTGCTGTAGCTGGGTCTGATCGCCACTTACCCAAAGAGGCGATTCGCACACGATGTTCACCTCAAGTTCAACGGCGGCCGGAAGCACACGGCGGAGCAACCGCTCCAATTCCCGGATGAGATTACATAAATCGATCGGTTTCTTCTCGGTGGGCAGCTTTCGACTGAACATTAGCAGAGCCCGCGTGAGATCCCCCGCCTGATGGGTCGCCTGTTGGATCATGTCAAGGTCTGTGTGGACCGTATCATCCTTGGCTAACTTGTTGCTCACCCGGTCGGTGTGACCTCGTATCACGGTGAGCAAATTGGAGAAATCGTGTGCCACACCGGCGGCCAGTTGTCCGACGGCTTCCATCTTCTGTGCCTGGTGGAGCTGTTCCTGCAGAGCCTCCCGGTCCTCTTCGACCCACACGCGCTCGATGATCCTACCCAGTCTTCCGACGATCGTGTTGATCAGGTCTCGTTCTTCCTTCAGGAACAGATCTTCATCATCGTCCGACCTCTTCTCCCGGTGGCACACTTCCAAAGTGCCAACCTGTTCTCCGTGCACGACGATGTCGCGGTCCAGCTTCCACGGGGTTTCCTCAAATCCGGTCGTCTCGAAAACCCGGCTCTCCAGGATGACGCGCGCGCAAGTGATCCGGGGATACCGGCACGCCGGAGGAATCAAATCGACCGTGCCCTCAATAACCTGCTCCAAGGAGACGTTCGGCTGGTCGGTGAGGCCGGCCATCTTGTAAAGGCAGTTCAGTTCCTTGACCCGTTCCCCGAGGTCGTGTGACCGTTTCCGTAACTCATCCTTGGATTCAAGGATGGACAGAAAGAAGGGGCCGATCCGCGCCACGCCCACCAACATGACCACGGATATGGCCAGGCCCACACACTCCGCAGCCAAATCCGGTGGATGAGCCGCGTCGTGCGAAAAGGAGCGATACAAGACCACGCTCCGGCGGATGGCTTGGAGGAAGACGACTGCGGTGATTAGCAGCCAAGCCAGCTCTTTGCCCGTGATCCGGAGCACCCGCAGGGCTAGAATCGCCGCCGCGTATTGAATTAACGCCGCCAGACCGACTATGAAGTCCACGACCACAGTTCGGTCACCTCTTGACTTAGCCGCTTAACGTCCTCTACCGTTCTGTGGTCGTGAAGTTTACTCGTCTGACCTGTCGGCGGTCCACCCTCCGATCCTGGTTTCTCCGCACGACAATCACCAAAGGAGCTTAATGAACGCGAGCAATCCCAGGAGGCACGTAACCACCCCAATGCTGGCGCGCATGAAAGCCTCCGGAAGTCCGCGAACTGTCAGCGTCGCTATCGGGACGGACAACAGGGCTCCCACCGTCAACGGGACCGCCAACGCCCAATAGACGCTTCCGCCCATCAAGATGTACGCCGTCAGGCCAACCAGGCAGGTCAATGCCTCTGCCAGCGACGTGATCGCCACCGCCTGCTTTGGTGCTACGCCTGACACGACCTGCCCCCCGGTAACGAGCGGGCCGTACCCGCCCCCGCTCAGCCCTTTGTTGAAAGCGGCAATCGCACCCACAACGAGCATGTGGCTTCGCCGATATGCCAACCGGCGTCGCACCGTTGCCAGAATCACCACGCCGACCGAGAGAATGATCGTGGCGATGATGGCTGTCAGCCAGAACTTCGGGATGTGCAACGCCAGCGTTACTGCCGCTACAACTCCGCATACGCTAAGCGCTCCCAGCGATAGCGCAGTCCCTTGGGCTTGTCGATCCCGCAACAGATCGATGTTGCCGTCGCGATGGTGCAGCAATCCGGCGCTGAAACCAGTGACAAACTCACTGAGGAGTACGGCCGGTACGACCTGGAGCGGTTCGAAACCGGCCAGGAGTAATAGTGGTGTGAGCGTCGTCCCATATCCCATGCCCAGGCTGGAGTCGATGTACTCGCAAAACAGGGCCGCCAGAAAGAGTAACAGAATTGTCCCCGATCCCAGGGTTGTTCCGAATCCAGGTAGCAGAGCCCAGCCAGGACAGGCGGTTTGCAGCCCCAGAGCCAACACGATTACCAGAACAACCGCCGCCAACAATCGGATCCGCCGACCGTATGTGCCGACTCCGATAGTACGACCGATTGTTTCTCCGCAGCCACACCGTTTCAGTACGCGAGGTCCTCCGGAATCCCCGTTCAACCCGGGAAGCTCGCCGCATGGCTTAACGGTGGATAGCTGTTCGGTGTTTGGCATCTGCAATTGCGTCATGGCGGTCTCTCCACCCACGCCGCCCCTTTACCCTCGACACAACAGATCGACCAGAGACGAGTTTCGGTCGCGGCAAAACCGGTTACTATGCCCAGTCCTTGCTTGGCGACGCAAGGAGGCAATATCCTGAAAGGTCGGATGGGCATTCAACATGCCAAGCCTGCTCGCCTCCGGTTTCGCGTTTTGACGCCAAGGAAGGCGGATTATTCCGACTTGCCCTCCACGATCCCGTCGTATATACTGGGTGTAGCGGACATATATGCTAGTGTAAGTATATTTGCTGGGGTCCCGTAATATGCGATGGTTCACGACACTGCTCCTGGATGTTTGGCGTGAAGCCTGCCGTCATATCGAGATTGGCGAATCCACGTCGCGTATCGCTCCACTGCTTCGTTCGCACTTGCCCGTTGACCTCGTGCTGGTCCGCCGCATCGACCTCCAACGATCCTGCATCGAGACCGTTGGCACGGGTGCTCCCGCAGCCGCGGTCCCACCAGAACATACTCGAAGTGGCTGCACGCCCACCGAGCTCGAGAATCTACTGGCCTGGTGCCGGGGCGGCGAGGTGATTCGAGTGGGCCTGGGAGACGATCCGGTGGACCATCATCTGCTTGTGCCCGAAGGCGTGGAGGGAGAGACACTCGCCGGTCCACTATGCCAAGATCAGGGCCCTGAGGGTCTCTTACTCCTTGTCGCCCATCCGCCGCAGTCGTTTAGCTCGGTGCACGAACAGGTGGCCAAGGAGCTTCTGGAACCTTTCACCGTAGCCCTCGAGAACGACCATCGGCTTCGTGAGATGAGAACCCACCAGGAGGCGGCTGAGGCGGACCGGCACTCGCTCTTGACCAAGCTGGGGCGCCAGGAGATCAGCGAAGCCATCGTAGGCGCAGAGTCCGGACTGCAGCACGTGATGGAGCGTGTTCAGCTTGTGGCCCGGTCGGATGTCCCGGTGCTGATCTTTGGTGAGACGGGTTCGGGAAAGGAAGTGATCGCCCGTGCCATCCACAACCGTTCGGAGCGGGTTTCCGGGCCGTTCCTGCGAGTGAATTGTGGTGCGATCCCACCGGAGTTGATCGATTCTGAGCTGTTTGGACATGAGCGAGGCAGCTTTACTGGTGCTGTGGGCATGCGCAAAGGATGGTTCGAGCGAGCCGATGGCGGGACGCTCTTTCTCGACGAGGTCGGTGAGTTGCCGCTTGCCGCACAGGTGCGGTTGCTGCGAGTCCTCCAGGATGGGACCTTTGAACGAGTTGGTGGACATCGCCAATTAAAGGTTGATGTTCGCATCGTTGCCGCCACCAACCAGGATCTGCAAACCATGGCAGCGAACGGACAATTCCGCAACGACCTCTGGTATCGAGTCGCGGTCTTTCCTATCCATTTGCCTCCTTTACGCGATCGGTTTGAGGACATGCCGGCGCTGGCCTCGCACTTTGCCTTGCGTGCTTCGAAGCGTTTCGGCTTGCCGATCCTGGTTCCCTCCCGCGATGACATGAATTGGCTGATAGGCTACTCCTGGCCGGGTAACATTCGTGAACTGGCGGCGGTGATTGATCGTGCCGCGATCCTGGGGAATGGCCGGTGTCTGGAAATCGCCAAGGCCCTGGGCGGCGCACCCGTTTTATCACCGCAGCAGACCATCGACACGCCGCGAGGTATCGCAGTGCACAAGCCGCAGGCGGAGTTTTCGACGCTGGACACCGTTGTTCGCGAGCACATAAAAGCAGCGTTGACCGTGACACAGGGGCGTATCGAAGGCCGTCGGGGCGTAGCCAGCCTGTTGGACATCAACCCGCATACACTACGAGCCCGCATGCGCAAACTCGGCATTGACTGGAGGAAGTTCCGTGGGGCCGTGTCAGATTGATGTGTGTATCCCAACGTGATGCGTCACCTCTCATCACATTGTCTTACCTCAAAAAGCGCGCCAATGGTGCATTTACGCCATTGCGCACCCCATGAATTGGCATGTGAATTGGAAGGGAAGTAACTCGGCTTCGCCGTGGGCTTCAGAAGCCCCCCAGATTTGCCATCTTGCCCAGGATCACAAATTCCTAGGCGCTTGAATTAAATGGTGGGGCTCTGAACTGGCGTGGATTGATAGCCGCGTCTCAATTGGCGTGAATTGACCATTGCACTCTTATAGGAGGCGGTATAGAGTACTATTAGAGTATTATTGGAGTTCAATGTGTCAACCGAGAAGTCAACCAGCGGAAGCAAGGTTACTTTGAAGATTCCGGCGAGATTATACCGGAGTCTGTCGGAAATTATCGAGGGTACCGGGTTTAGGAGTGTTACGGAGTTCGCGGTTTATGTGCTCCGTGATATTGTGGCCAGCGGCAAGCCACCGAAGGAGTCGCCGCATTCCTCTCGCAAAGAGGTCCAAAGTACGCTGGAGCGGCTTCGAGCGCTGGGGTATTTCGATTGAGAGTGCTCCCGTAGTCATCGGGTCGACAACCATGATCCGCGTTGTTCCGCCAAACGCGGATACGAAGGACGGATTGGGCGGATAGAGGTGTCCAAGCCATGTGCGTACGTCGAGTTCCGCTCGGTTTATCGTTCCTGAGTTTTGTGCTGATCCTCTTGGCAATCAGCGCTGGCAGCGCGTCTGCACAGAACGTCCTGCACGTCTATGGTTCTGAAGGACCATACCCGGCCATTAGGGAAGCGGCGGTTGCCTTTGGCACGCATCACGGTGTTGATCTGGAAGTCGTCGGCAAGCCCATCAACAAATGGCTTGACAATGCGAAAGGCGACGCGGATCTGATCTACAGCAGCGCAGAATTCATGATGATCAATCTTGTGCGTGATATGGAGGGTCGTATTGACGAGACCAGCATAACACCACTCTATTGGCGCCCGGCAGCCATTCTAGTGCGTCCTGATAACACGAAACATATCTACAGCTTTCCGGATTTGCTGAGGCCCAGCATAAAGGTCATGGTCGTAAACGGCTCCGGACAGACTGGTTTATGGGAAGACATAGCAGGTAGACAGGGAAACTTCCGAACCGTCCGGGCCCTTCGCGACAATATCGTACTTTATGCTCCGAACAGTACGGACGCTCGACGTATGTGGCTTGCGAGAAAGGACATCGATGCATGGCTGACGTGGAACATCTGGTATAAGGCTGACTCTCGTAACTCGGCGTTGATACCACTTAGCGCAGACTACGCCATCTACAGGCAATGTAGTATCGCACTGACGCGTCAGGGCGGACAGAAGCCAATGGCGGAGAAATTCGTCGAGTTTCTAACGTCACATGATGCCGCTGCAATCTTTGCCAAGTGGGGTTGGATAACAACCTCCGAAGAAGCGACTCCGGCTGCGGCGCGCACTGTCATTCGCATTGTTCATGACGTGCAAGAGGATGAGTGGGAGTTCGGGATCGGGAAGGGATTGACTCGTATTCATAAACTTGTAGCCGATTACGATTCCCTCGGAGTTCCCAAGAGCGAGGTGAACATCAGCCTGGTACTTCATGGTGGTGCCGCGTATTGGGTATTGAAGGATGGTCAGTATGGCGCGTTCGCCAAGACGGAGGGGCCTAATCCTAACAAGTCGGTCATTCATGAGCTGGCCGAGTGGGGCGTGAGCATAGAACTGTGCGGGCAGACCATGAAGCGAAACGGCTGGATACGTGCGGACATACTACCCGACGTGAAGATCGTCAGCGGGGTGTGCCCGCGTATCGTCCAACTGGAGCGTCAGGGATATCTTTACATTGGGCTATGACTTAACCCGTGCTGCAACGGGTTAGGCCATGCTCGTCAGGCCATCGTGCCGAGAATACTCAGGAGAGCTAGTCATGAATACACGTTCGGGTTGTTCGCACTCTTTGATTCTGAGCTGCCTGTTAGGCTTGGGAGCCATTGGGATTGCCGGCGCTTCCGCGCAGGAGGTTCTGCAGGTATACGGATCGGAAGGGCCTTTCCCTGCCATCCACGAGGCGGCAATTGCGTTCGGGGATAAGTACGGTATAACGGTTGAAGTGGTCTCAGGGCCAACCAGCAAGTGGCTTCAGAAAGCCAAAAACGACGCTGATGTGATCTTCAGCAGCGCCGAGTTTATGATGTCCGAGTTTATTCGCACTGGTGAGCTTGAGGTTGATCCAGTCTCGGTCACACCTCTCTATTTGCGCCCGTCAGCCATTCTCGTACGACCGGGTAATCCCAAGGGGATTCGCGACTTTCCGGATCTTCTGCGGCAGGGTGTACGTGTTATGGTGGTGTGTGGTTCCGGGCAGACCGGTCTATGGGAGGATATGGCTGCGAAGCAAGGTGACATCCGCACAATACGGGCATTTCGCAAGAACATCGTCTTCTTTGCTCCAAGCAGTGAGACTGCGATGAGGACATGGGGCGAGAGGCCTGACATCGATGTGTGGGTTACATGGAATATATGGCATATGCCGCTTCATGATCGCGCAGACCACGTCCCTGTGAGTGAGGATTACCGCATCTACCGTCAATGTAACGCCGCGCTGACCCAGCGGGGAAAGAGCAAACCGTTGGCGGCGAAATTCATTGAATTCCTTACCTCGCCGGAGGGCGCTGAGATCTTTGAATCATGGGAGTGGATGACGCCGCCACACCATGAGAATCCCCTCACGGTGCGCCGTGATATTGCGATCGTATGCTGTGTTGACAGCGACACCTGGAAGAATAAGGTGGGGTCGGGTCTGACACACGTCCGAGAACTTGTGGAGGCGTACAGGTCCATAGGAACACCGTTAAGTGAGTTGCATATTAGTGCAGTACTACACGGTGACGCTGGATACTGGGTGCTAAAGGACAAACCATACGCGGCGTTCACGAAAAAAAGCGTAGCTAATCCCAATAAGTCGATCATTCGAGAGCTGAATGAATTGGGAATCAGCGTTGAGGTGTGCGGCGAAACTATGAGCGATCACGGGTGGACACAAGTGGACCTGCTGCCCGGAGTGAAAACCATAGCGAGCGCCTATCCGCGAATAGCGGACCTGCAACTGCAGGGATATGCATACCTGAGGTTTTGATATGGCCTGTTGAGGGAAGGACATCTCGTCACTATCGTGAAGGAAGTGTCTGTTTCTCTTGACAGTATAGTCGTTACCGTCGATGACGCCATGAATATGGGACAGGTGCGATGCGAGTTGTCATTAGACGCGGGAGATGGTTCGACATTGTGAAAGCGAGTACGACTGTACAGAGGATAGTCGGCGATGGGAGACGGACGCAAGCGTAGAACAGATGGTTTGCCGGCTGGCTGAAACGGAAGACTGATGGGAAGGGACAAGGTGGGTACGTTCGGAACACAGGATGGAACTGCAGGGTGTAGGACCGCCGTGAATACGAGTAGACGACGTTTTCTGAAGAAAGTGGGATTGTTGGGTGTGTGTGCTTCAGTGTTGGATGTTGAAAGCCAGCGGGCGATCGGCTCCGGCACCGGTCAGGTATCGGACGAATCCATGGGTGTCCTTGTGGACCTTACCAAATGCAATGGGTGTCGTCAGTGTGAGGCGGCCTGCAGGGAGACGTTCGGCTATGAAGTTCCAACAAAAGAGGAGTTGCTGGACGAGTCGGTGTTCGCGGAACATCGGCGACCGGATCCGCGAAGCTACACGACAGTGAATAAGTTTCTCGGCGAAAGTGACGAGGCCGGGAGTGCGGCAGTGTACGTCAAGGTCAACTGTCTGCATTGCATCGACCCAGCGTGCGTGTCCGCATGCCTTGTTGGAGCGATGCAAAGGCAACCGAATGGAGCGGTGATCTACGATGCCTACAAGTGCATGGGTTGCCGTTATTGCATGGTGGCATGTCCGTTCCAGATGCCGACATATGAATATGGTAATGCATTCACACCACAGGTTCGGAAGTGTACATTATGCTCAGACGAGGGAAATCCCAACAAAGGGGGGACGCCGGCTTGTGTGCAAGCTTGCCCGAAACAGTGTTTGATCTACGGCAAGCGCAGCGAACTTCTTGCGCGGGCTCGTGGAAGAATCAATCGACATCCGGATATTTACGTCGATCACATCTATGGTGAGCACGAAGCCGGCGGCACGTCGTGGTTGTACATATCCGGCGTGGAGTTTGAATCACTTGGTTTCTTGGAGGTGTCCCCCGAAGCACCGCCGCGCCTTGCCGAAGCCATACAGCATGGTGTCTTCAACCACTTCATACCGCCGGTTGCATGGTGTGGAGTTCTCGGTCTGGCCATGTGGCTCACCAGAGCTGAGCCGCAACAACCGGCGCTGACGGACTCTGCGGACGCTGAATCCGTCTCGATACCGGATGTGACGCTCCCGGCAAAGAAAATCCCTTAACCCAAAGGAGTGACCACGTGATCGTCCATGACGAACCCGCTGCGGTTAACCGGAACCTCATGACGCCGGGGGCGCGGGTTTTGCTGATTATAACCGCGGTAGGTGTGTGTTTTGGTGCCTACCGTTTCGTATTTGGCCTCCAGGCCAGCACGAATCTCAATCAGCAGTATCCCTGGGGCATATGGATTATTGCCGACGTATCTTTCATTGCCCTCGCGGCCAGCGGCTTTACGACGGCGGCAATTGTACATGTCTTTCATCGCCGGCATTTTCACGCCCTTGCCCGCCCGGCCCTGGTTGCCGCGATGTTAGGTTACACGTTCGCTGGTATGGTCTTGTTCGCCGACCTTGGGAAGTATTACAACATCTGGCATCCGATCTTGCCGAGCATGTGGCAGGGTAACTCGGCACTGTTTGAGGTCGGTATGTGCGTAATGTGCTATCTCACGGTGCTCTACATCGAATTCATACCTGTTTTCTGTGAGCGCTTCATCGGACACCCACAGTGGCCGAAGCTCGGTCGTATTTGCGCCATCATCAATCGTGTGATCAGCAAAACCATGTTTGTGTTCCTCATTCTTTGCGTGACTATTTCATGCCTGCACCAGTCGTCGCTTGGCCACGTAATGGTCCTCGCTCCGGCCAAACTCCACCCCTTATGGTACACGCCGATTCTCTCCTTGCTCTTTCTGCTGTCGGCAATCGTCACGGGCTTCCCCACGGTAATCTTCGTATGCATTTGCGGTTCATGGGCTCTAAAACTCAAGCCTCAAATGCACATTCTCAGCAGTATTGCCAAGTACATCCCTTTCTTCTTGAGCATATACCTGGCGTTCAAGATCGGTGACATGTTCATACGCCGCAGCTACGTTCATCTGAACGAATGGTCGGTTCAGAGCGTGAGTTTCAGCGTCGAAATGATTGTGGGCCTGATGCTTCCCTTCATCATGAGTCTTTTCTATCGCGTTCGCAACTCGCCGCGCATGCTGTGTGTCACAAGCCTCCTGGTTATGTGTGGCGTTGTTATCAATCGCACGAACGTCTACTTGATCGGCTACCAGCCGCCCTACGTAACCAAGGTATACTTCCCATCGTTTACTGAATGGGTAGTAACCATTGGCTGCGTGGCGGCGTTGTGTCTGTGTTGGCGTGCCATCGTCATATACTTCCCGGTTATCACTCAACCGAAAGAAGCGAAGACAGCATGAGTACACGTGTACTTCGGAAAGGCGTATGGAAAATGCACGCGTTGTGGGGTGTGATGCACGTATTCCGACATGGGACTGTTAACCGCGCGCTCTGGTCGGTACGTTGCTTGCCGGCGCGGGCAACTCGTATATTGCGCATCGCGGGTAAGCGGCAAAGGTGGAACATGGCGTGGTTAGTGAGCCTTGCGTGTTGTGGGTTACTGACGATCGGCGTCGGCTCGGCGACGGCTGAGGACCCCCAAGAGTCCGGCAATAAGTCCACTGCGAGCCAGGCAGGTTCAGTCCCCGAAACGGATGCCGATTACGGTTGCGATTGTTGCCACTTCTGCGACATACCAACTGTGGAGAACAGGTGTTTACTCACATGCAATCGGCGTACGGCCCGCAGGGGCGAGATATACTTGCATGACCAGCAAGGTCCAGGGGTTATCATTCTGGACGAATTGGAAGATGTCTACTTGCCCGTGCCATTCGACCACAAGGGCCATGCCCAAATGGCGGAGATGGCACGGGGTTGTATCACCTGCCACCATTACACGCCGGAGGGTCAGCAACACCCGGATTGTAAGACGTGTCACGAAGTTGCGGATGCCGAGGCGACCATTGACAAGCCCGGCCTGAGAGGCGCCTACCATCAGCAATGTCTGAATTGCCATCGGGAGTGGATCAACGAGAAGGACTGTGACCTATGTCATCGGGAGAAGGCCGGCAGAATGGCGCTCGGCGATACGGAGACATCCCCGACGGCGAAGGATATTCTGAGGCTGATGCACCCACCTATCCCCGAGCCCGAGACGGATATATACCGCCGCAGATCCCAGCAGATCACGGAGACTCAGGTGGTCTTCCGCCATCGGGAGCACGTTCACCGGTTCGGCCTCAGATGCGTCGAATGTCACCACGAGCCAAGTTGCGCACGTTGCCACACAGGGAACAAGGAGCAAGAGCAACCTCGCACGCTCACCGAGCACCATCGGCCATGCATACAGTGTCACAGATGTGATATGGACCTGGCCGGTAGAGAGGCCGGCAGATGTGGGCGATGTCACTGGCGGGATGGCCAGCCGAAGCCGGAGCGGTTTGAACATGCCACAACCGGCTGGACACTGGGAAGGTTTCACGAGGATAAGAGTTGCCGTGTATGTCACGTCACGCTACCATTCGCCAAGTTAAGCAGTGATTGCAACAAATGTCACAGCAACTGGAGTCCGTCAGTGTTTGATCACCGCGTGACTGGGCAGATGTTGGACGAGAATCACGCCGATAATGACTGCGAATTGTGCCACATTGAGCGCAAGTTCGATCGTCCTCCAACGTGCAATGAATGTCACGATGAGGAGGACGACGGTATAGCGTTTCCCGCCACGCGACCCGGGTCGACTGCAGCGCCCAAGTGATACGACAAGTCTGGATCCCACGAGACAAAGAAGGTCTGTCTCGCTTACGAATGTACGGGAGCCGAGTATCCTGATTCCCGCTCGGTA
>Ga0307422_1000611_pt1 | contig 19569 bp, 12 predicted proteins | sample SalMarWE160290MG_FD_202153 | JGI IMG/M metagenome (GOLD analysis project Ga0307422, IMG submission 202153) | Salt marsh sediment microbial communities from the Plum Island Ecosystem LTER, Massachusetts, United States - WE1602-90 | ecosystem: Environmental > Aquatic > Marine > Intertidal zone >...
AACACGGGCTAGCAAAGATATAAATTCTCTTCTTAGGATAAGAATTAAAAGCATGTTGATATTGGGGATTCTTTGAAAATTACATCTATGAATAAAATAAATTTAATACGACTTAGCTGCATTTTTTACTGGTTAATTATGCTACCTCAGTTTTCGCTGGCAGAAGAATTGACTTTAGAAATGATTTTTAAATTCAATCTCTTTAATCCGAATAAAGTAGAAGAGATACAATCGATGAAGGATGGCTTACATTATACGGCACTTGAAGACTCAAAGGATATTGTTAAATATTCTTATGAAACGGGGGAAAAAGTGGATGTCCTCCTTTCCCTTGATTGGATTGAAGATTTGCGGTACTCGGAAATAGTTACTTATAGTTTGAATAAGGATGAAACAGTAATCATTATTGGTACTGAAGAGGAAAAAATATATCGCTATTCATATCGTGCCAACTACTATGTTTACGATGTGGAGAGTAGAAAAATAGTACCGGTTTATTCCGAAGGAAAACAACAATACACTGAACTATCGCCCGATGGACGAAAAGTAGCTTTTGTATTTGAAAATAACCTGTATATCAAAGATATTCATTCAAATACCATTGCTCAGGTAACACATGACGGATTGAAGAATACTATTATTAACGGAGCTCCTGATTGGCTCTATGAAGAAGAGTTTGACCTAAAAACCGGCTATTACTGGTCCCCGGATAGTCGTATGCTGGCGTATTATCGTTTTGATGAATCTCAAGTTCACGAATATTCACTTATTTTTTATGAGTCACTTTATCCGGAGCTTTATACCTATAAATACCCAAAGGCAGGTGAGAATAATTCTTTGGTGGATATCTATACATACGATCTCATACAGGGAAAAACCAGTAAGATGGAAATACCTGAAGATTCTGACCATTATACGCCACGAATACAATGGCTTCCAACATCAGATCGTCTTTGTCTGACCGATCTTAACAGGTTACAGAATAAAGCTGATTTATATATATGCGACGCATCCAGCGGCAGTTCCAGGATTTTCTATACAGAGGAAAATGATACCTATCTTTCAAAGGTTACTGATGATTTTGTTACTTTCATCGACTCCGGTAATAATGCTATAATTCTTAGTGAACGGGACGGTTTTAGGCATCTGTATTACTATAAAATTAATGGAACACTTATCAACCAGATCACTAAAGGAAATTGGGAAATAGAGGAATTCTATGGATTGGACGAGAATTCAGGCCAGCTTTACTATACATCAACCGAAGTATCGCCTCTTGAACGGCAGCTCTATTCAATTAATCTTGACGGAACCAACAAAAAGCAACTTACTTTTGAACCCGGTACTCATTCTGCTTCGTTCAGCCAGACATACAACTATTATATCCTTACCTCATCCGATGCACAGACACCCTATGAATTCAATTTGTATAATCAGCAGGGAGAGCTGGTAAGGATTCTTGAGAGTAATGAATTTATCAAAGATCTGACAATTAAATATGGTTTTACAAAGAAAGAGTTTTTTACATTTCGAAATAAGGATAATGAAGAACTTAACGGTTTCAAAATATTACCTCCCGGCTTCAGAAAGAATAAAAAATATCCGGTTCTGATCTATGTTTACGGTGGGCCCGAATCGCAAACGGTAGTAAATTCGTGGGATAAGCGGCTGGCCTGGTTTCAACTGCTTGCACAGAAGGGTTATATTGTTGTATGTGCCGATAATCGTGGTACAGACGGACGGGGAGAGAAGTTCAGAAAAGAAGTTTATTTACAGCTAGGGAAGTATGAAGTCGAAGATCAGATAGCATTGGCTGAATATTTGGGCGGACAATCCTATGTCGATAAAAACCGGATAGGAATGTTTGGCTGGAGTTACGGAGGATACATGACGCTTTTATGTATAACCAAAGGGAATAGTTACTTCAAAACAGGTGTTGCAGTAGCTCCGGTGACTGATTGGAAATTCTATGATACAGTTTATACCGAACGCTTCATGAGAAAGCCCGGAGACAATGCTGAGGGTTATAGGAAAAGTTCACCGCTGAGTTATATTGAAATGCTGGAAGGAAATCTTCTTTTAGTTCATGGTCTGGCAGATGATAACGTGCATTTTCAACATTCTGCCGGGTTAATCACTCAAATTGTTGCAGAGAACAGAACCATTGATATGTTTATTTATCCGAATGAAAACCACCTCATGCGTGGGGATAACGCATTGTATCATGTATATAACCAGGCCACTGAGTATATTCTGAATAATCTGTAACACATATTAAATCAATAAATTAACAAATATTCTATTTTTTTGGCACAGCATTTGAAATAGAATACTCAGTTACTTAAAGAAATAGAAATCATGAAAAAATTACTACTTATTACCGGAATACTGTCTTTGTTTCTCTCAGGTTGCAAAATATACCCCGATGCAGACTTTGCCGTTAATCATACAAGGGTTCAACCTGATGAAATAGTTAGATTTACGAATTATTCGGACGATGCAGTTCGATATGAATGGGATTTTGGCGATGGTTATATGTCATCTGCAATAAATCCTGAACATTCTTATTATGACGAAGGAATATATACTGTAACCCTCACTGCGGAATCGCGTGATGGCAGAATTGACAGGGCATCTATAAATATTGAAGTAATATTTACCGAACTTGAAATTGAGGTGGTTGAATGGAACGAATACAATACTATTGAATTTATTGTTGATGATTGCGGTGTATGGGTATATGATAATTTCAATGACTGGCTTTATGATATTGACGGATCCAGGGCAATAATTTCTGGAACTACCGGGTATGATGGTAGGATATCATTTTTAGGGTTGGATGATCGCTCATACTATATATATGTTGAGAAAACGGATGAATATGGTTATATAATTTATGACAACTATAATCTTTATCAAGATTTTGGACTCTCATATATTACGACACAGAGATTGGTGTCTTATAACTATAATTACTGGCTTGCTTGGGCCGATTATTACGGTAATAAAAGAATATCAAGAATTAATCAGGATACTGAATTAAAAAATACAACCAGAAAACCCCGAATGCATAAAAACGGGGAGAGTAAAATAAAAATACGAACTAATACGTTATAGAAGTCGACGTATCAAAATAATCTGGGGTATCAAAAAGCATACGTCATTCCATTGGCCGGGTAGCATATCTATCCGGCTTTTTTAATTTGAAAATTTTCTATTCTCATCAGATAATTTATATCTTTGCACACCCTATAAAAAAGGTATTATTCAGTTCACTTTATCAAGTTCTTTAAATATTTTTATTAGTTGGAATTAAAAGTTCTGAGTTTACTATATAAATCTTGACATTAATTCACAACGTTGAACTCTAAACTTTGAACTTTTGAACTGTCTTTTGCCCAGATGGCGGAATTGGTAGACGCGCTAGTTTCAGGGACTAGTATTCGCAAGAATGTGCAGGTTCGAGTCCTGTTCTGGGCACATACTTTGAGTTTTGAGTTAAAAGTACAGAATTTTGACTTTATTGGATTGGAGTAAAGATTAATATGATGTTACATTTATTAATAAATTTGTTTTTGATTTTAAATTCAAAACTTGAAACTCCGAACTTGTTAACTGAATAAGCCCAGGTGGTGAAATTGGTAGACACACCAGCTTGAGGGGCTGGCGCCCGTATAGGGTGTGCAGGTTCAAATCCTGTCCTGGGCACAAAATAAAAGCCGGAAGAATTCTTCCGGCTTTTATTTTAGGTATTGATCTGATAGTAAACAGATCTAAATCCAGTTCTTTACTCTTCTACAATCACTGTAGAAGTATACACATCATTTGATGTTGCCATTTTTATAAAATAGAGACCGCTTCTTAAATCAGCGATATTCAGCTCGATAACATTTTTATTCATTTCTTTTTTCTCGATTGATACAACTTGTCCGAGAATATCAATTATCTCAATCGTGACTTCAGCATTTATTCCATTCTCAAAAGCTATATAGACAAATTCTGATGACGGATTCGGATAAATATGAATAGGTGCATTAATCAGACTTTCGGTTGCATCTGGCATATCAATTGTAAATACAGCATCTGAAATATCAAAAGGATCTTCATCGGTATCACTAATGCGAACCAGACAGCTGGTTGAAGGATCTTCAGGTATAAGCCATGAGTGTGAGCCGTCATCTGTTGTACTTGCAACAACTTCGACCCAGCCTGTTCCGTTGTTGGTGGAGTATTCAATATGAACATTGCCGCTGGTACCGATAGATGTCCAGGTAATTTCATGGCTGGAACCTGTTTGCCAATTTTCACCACCATTTGGAGAGGTAATGGTAAGTACAGGCAATGGTGAGATGGTAAATACGGCATCACTTTGATCAGTCGGGCTACCATCGGTATCACCTACACGAATAAGACAGTTCGTTGAAGACTCATTAGGTACAAGCCATGAGTGCGAACCATCATTATTTGTACTGGTAATAAGATCGTCCCAATTGGTTCCATTGTCTGTGGAATATTCGATATGGATATTCCCGATTGTACCAGTACTCGTCCATGTAATTTCATGGTTAGAACCTGCCTGCCAGTTTTCACTCCCGTTAGGTGAGGTAAGGGTTATAGTGGGTACAACTGATATGGTAAATACTGCATCGCTCTGATCAGTAGGATCACCATCGAAATCACTTATCCGAATAAGACAAGTTGTTGAGGGTTCATCAGGTACAATCCATGAATATAATCCATCATTTGCTGTGCTGACTGCAATATCAGCCCAATCAGTTCCATTGTTTGTAGAGTATTCGATATAAACATCCTCGCTAGTATCGTAAGATGTCCAGGTAATATCCTGGCTCGAACCTAGTACCCAATCTTCTCCACCGTTAGGAGAAGTAATGGTAATGCTGGGTGGTGGAGAGATGGTGAAAACAGCATCGCTCTGATCTGAAGGACTGCCATCAATATCGCTAATACGGACCAGACAATTTATAGAAGGCACATTAGGTACAATCCACGAGTACGAACCAATATCTGTTGTACTGGCAATCACATCGGCCCAATCGGTGCCGTTGTTGGCTGAATACTCGATGTGTACATTTCCGCTAGTACCATAAGATGTCCATATGATATCATGGCTGGTTCCAGCCTGCCAATCTTCACCGCCATTTGGAGTTACAACTGATAGATCTTCAATAGAATAAATTCCTGTGGCTATATCGCTGGCGTTATAATCAGTCTTAAATGCCCTGGCTTTAAGTGTGGTAGTGCTTGCAATATTCACAGGAATACTATATTCTGAATCGCTCTCAGTTGGGTCTGAACCATTTGTGGTATAATAAATAGTGGCATCAGGTGTAGAACAGCTGATTGATATATCCTGGGTTGTCGGATAACTTCCGGGAACGGGATCGAAAATAGGTGTGGCAACGGATTCAGATACCGGGCTAGTGTAGGCATAAATACATAGATCCCAATCATATCCATCCAGTGAAATCCAGCTTGTGGAGGAAACATTCTTTGCCCAGGAGACTCCAGAGGTAATATCTGGTGTACTAAATCCGGAGATGGCTTCTTCTACTGGCAACGGATAAATATATCCGGCAGTCTCATATGTGATTTTCACATAATAATCGTCACCATCTGATACATTGATGGGTGATGAAAGGCTGAAACTATGATATCCTGTATAGGGACAGGTTTGAGACGAAATTGATCCTAATAAACCTGTAAGGGAACTGCTCCCATCGAAATTATCATAAATCTCAATGGTAACAATCGTTCCAGCCTGGTTAACAAAAGTACCAATATCGGTAAGTTCAACATTTCCATTAGCTACAAACCTTACCAAACCATCGATAGTTTCTTCACCAATACCTATATTATTGCCTAACCATCCGGACTCTGAATAAGTTGAAACTGCTATTCCAGCATTAAAGTCAGTATAGTTTTGGAATGCAGTTACTGTAGAATTTACTTCAACATCCTGGTAAGCGATATAAAAATAACCGCTTTCTCCCCATGCCGGACCCCAGCTGTTTTTAATGATCCATGCACCGGTTCCGCCTGCAGTTGTTTTATCATCATCCCATCCGATAAGTGTCACTGCATGGTTTGTTCCATCAGCAGGTCCTGAATAATAGTAAGTATAGTCAGCGGCATTATAGGCCGATGAAGTCCAGTACATATTTGTTGCCACAGCCCCATATTGCATAATGTAGTTTTTAATGAGATCAGGATCGCTTGTTGGTAGAAACCAGGCTGAAGTAACAAGACCCTGAGGTTCCAGTCCTGAAGGACAATCGACACTGGTATGGCTTTCGCTATATGGATCGTCAGCTTCCGATATGGGTCCGGAACCTCTCATGAGATAGGCTGAAGATAGAAAGGTATTTCCTCCTTCGCAAGGTAACCATACAAAAGGAGGATGACAGGTATTTAAATTATCTTCCGAAAGATCATAAGTACCCCGGCCGTTTACTAGCCAGCGCGATTCAATTGCACCCATTGTAGCAAATGTCCAGCATGAACCGCATCCTCCCTGATCTTTAACGGAGGTAACACCGCCGGAATTGCGTAAATCATAACTTACAGGAGCAAATTCTATTTTCAGCATTTTATCTTTTAAACCTGCGGGCAGTTCGGTATGTATTTTATAAGGAAGTGGTATTTCACCTAAAGCATGACCTTCAGAAGTGATCATTTGTTTTTTTTCAGCAATCCATCTTAAATATTCGGGATTGACCTCGCTTGTTGCTATTCGGATTTGCGAATAGACTGGTGGCATAAAATTTATTACCATCAAACATAATAGGATCCGGTAAAATGATAACTGTTTCATTGGCTTGTTATTTTAGGTTACTAAATATTGATTAAAGGAATAGTTATTTTTATTTAAGAGAGTATGAGATTCATTATATTGTATTGAAAAATATAAGTAATAGGTAATTACCCATCGAGTTTGCTCAATTGCCTTGTAGAAGGATTTGAATAAAATTTCCCTTGTAGGTATTTCACAACAGGGTGAACCTACTGTTATACATAAGAATATTATTATGAAAGCTGAACCAATCGATTTCATGAAATAGGTCTTATGAAGTCTCAGGTTATATATGGCAAAGTTTAGAAACAAATGTAAAATGAATATTTGACTTAATCAATACACCTTTAGATGTATTAAAACAATTGATACTATTGAATAATATTTAAAATGTTCTCAATGAGTATATCACAATGTATTTTTTTGAAATTAATATAAATTTATTCTTTGAGATATAATAATTTTTTGATAGAAAGGAGCTGTTTCAGATGTAAGATGATTGTATAAATAGAACTGAAATATAACAAATTATTCTAACCACTTAATGGTATGAATTTGTGATAAAAAAACTCATTCCGGGCAAAAACAAAAGCCGGAAAAATTCTTCCGGCTTTTATTTTAGGTATTGATCTGATAGTAAACAGATCTAAATCCAGTTCTTTACTCTTCTACAATCACCGTAGAAGTATACACATCGGTTGATGTTGCCATTTTTATAAAATAGAGACCGCTTCTTAAATCAGAGATATTCAGCTCGATAACATTTTTATCCATTTCTTTTTTCTCGATTGATACAACTTGTCCGAGAATATCAATCACCTCAATCGTAACCTCAGCATTTATTCCATTCTCAAAAACTATATAGACAAATTCTGATGACGGATTTGGATAAATGTTTACACCAGTTGTTTGTATATTATTAACACCAACTACTTCATTAACGGTTAAAGTCACCTCGTCAGAAGCAGAAAGCGGACTGTAACCGTTATCGTTGGCAGTAAATGTTACAGTTTCTGAGCCAAACCAGGTATTATCGGTTATTGTAAATGATGCAAATCCATTAAGAATGGAAATAACTATTCTATCATTTCCGCTTACTGTCCAGGTAATACCTTCATCCGACGTCTCGACATCTTCAACATACGGATCCAAATCTAATAGAGGGAAGGTTTCTCCCATATTAACCGTCATGTCCGGGATATCAGAAACAATGGGCGCGCTGTTGGCGAGTCCAACACCTGACAAATATAAAAATGTGTCAACATAGCTATTAAAAATATTAAGATAGCCATTATGATTACCAATTGTTAAAGGAGTATAAGTAACATGGACCGAGCCGGTAAAACAACGTGCAATATCTAAGGCAGTCGGGTCAACGGTAAATTCAGTTAATGTACTGGTTATACTGCTAATTGTTAACACATCGGGTCCAGTATAATTAATCAGAAGGGTATCTGTAACACTAATACCCTGAAATACATCTCCAAAATCGAGGCATGTATCTGAAAGCGTAAATATCGGAGATTGTGTTATAGTTAATTTACAAGGAACAATAATCTGTGGATTTAAAGGATCATTTGAATTCACATAAATATTTGAATGGTATGTTCCTACCTCCAAGTCGGTTGACTTAAATTGCACAAGAATTATTATTGAATCATTTGCATTTACGGTACCATCAACAGGTAGATATGAAAGCCAGTTTAACACAAAATATGCATTGATTTCCGGTCCGCCATATGCTCCCATATCATTTCTGCTTGCATCTGTATCATTGTATTGAAAATCCGGATTGCCCGCATTGATGCACGGAGAACCTGGTTGAAGCATAAAATTATTGACTGTTTCATTTATAAATAATGGATCCTGTGAAATGCTTCCGGTTCCGGGAGAACAGTCGTTCCAATTTTCTAAATTATTATATACATTATTGTAATAATTTTCCAGTGTACCACTGTAATAAGCTATTCCAAAAACTGCATTACCAATTATATTGTTCATTATTATTGCATCCGAAAACATAGCCACACCACTATTACTGTGGTTGTAAATAGTATTATTAATAATACTTACAGACCCGTCGTAAATAAATATTCCCCATTCACAATTTGTAATAGTAAAGTTCTTAATTGTTGCATCATATGCACTCGAATGAACACCAAATATTGAGCCTGAACCATTTCCTATTATAACAGCTCCATTGCCATTCATTGTAAGACTTTTGTTAATTGAGATTTCCTGTTCATAATAAATACCGGGAACCACAACAATTATATCGCCATTAGCTGCAGCGGCAACCCCTGCTGCAATAGTTTTATAGGGATTCTCCAGTGAACCGTTCTCCAAAGAACTTAGGCTATTTACATCAACATAAATGATATTATCGGATTTAACTGCTACAGAACTATTGTTTCGGTATTCTCCTGATTTCAGGTAACGTTCTTTTTCTATATTGAATTTATCAATTGTTCTTTGAATTGCTACCTGTTGGGAATAGATGGGCGAATTTGCTCTTTCATTCTTTTTGGTTAGCGGAGCAGATAAAGAATTTAGAATACTTCCAGGGTCAGTATATTGACTTAATATACTGAATGTCAATTCACCATCTCCGTTATTATAGATTGTAAGTGGCAGAATTACAGAATCGTTACACGATTGAAGAGTAGTTTTTAATGAATCGGTCAAAACAGATATTTCAGGCGGTGGTACTCCGTTTCCTGATAAGCATAAAACTGTATCGACATCGTTACTATATATATATAGATATCCATCAAAAACAGCACTACCTGATGGTGTAAAAGTAATATTAGCAGTATCAAAGCTACCCGGTGGAATATCCAGGGAAATTATATCTACTGTAAATTCACTTAAAGTACTACTTATATCGAGTATTTTTAAAGTATCGTCGCATGCCATGTTATAGATGTACAACGTTTCTGTAGTGCTGTAATCCAGGAATACATCTCCGAAGTTGAGACAAGTATCTGACAGGCTTATTTCAGGCGATCTTAAATTTCCTCCGCAGAAGGTTACCTCGCCGCAATCATCCATATCAAAATATGCCTGTTCATTTGTTCCATCGTTTACCCAGACCGCTCTTTTTCTTGAAAGTACGTCATCATCACGATCGATAATGTAAATATCAAAACCCATTATATCAATAGTATATGGATTAAGAGTATCTCCATTCTCAGTTGTTAAAGAATTAATATTTATAGCATATTCAAATACATAGTTAGGATCACTGACATTATATCCATAAGTAAGATTTAAATATGCGTTAGCTAGAAGTATATAACCACTAGTATCAAATTGATCATATCCTTCTTTAAAAGTAGGGGCTACCTGATAATGACCGCTATTGGAAGTGGAAGGCCCTACACCATCTTCTAATTCATCGTTTACATCTATGTAAATTTCCGGTTTGTCCGACATCCAGTCAACATCACCCGATTCCCAGGGAGGATAAAAATCATCGTCTTCAACAACAATAATAATAAATAAAGCAGTATCGTTCCAGGCTGCCTGCCAGGTTGCCTGGTTAAGTGTAAATGGATCATCCCCTACAAATTGCTTATCGATGTTATGTACTTCCACTTCATCCCATAATATATCAACTGTCCCGTCAATTACAGGGGCAACACCATCAGGGAATTTGCGAAATAATATTTCAGATGTGGATACTTTGCTTTCTGACACAGAAAAAGCAGACTCAATTTTCTGGCTTGTTTGTTTTTGTGCGTTTAATATTACATTAGAGCAAATTAATATTGCAAAAGCCGGAAATAATAAAATTATTCTTTTCATAGGTTCAGAGACTTTGGGTTACTATTTTAGGTATGAAATATTTATTTTTTAACTCAGAGCATGAATCATTATAGTTTATAATAATAATTTATACCGATCGTTTACCATAATAATTGATAAATACTACCCAAGATGATTTAATAGAAATGAATATCCCCTTCTTAGCCCAACGATAATCCTTAGAAGACAATCATATATATAAAAATATTTCAGGTTTAGTTTTAAGCAATAAGTTAGGTTTCGGTGCAAATGTATACTATTAAACTTATTCTGTCAATACACCTTTAGGGGTATTCTTTAGGATTTTTAAAGAAAAATCATTCATAAAATGCATTGCAGCAGTAGTATATAAATAGTATTAAAACTCTAATTATTTTGATTAATACCTGTTATTCTTGGATTAAATTAGGTTGAAAATATTAGCTAATGCCATTTTCTACGGAGTATTTTACGAGGGCAGCCGTATTTTTAAGACCTAACTTGCTGATGATTCTTTTCCGATGGGTTTTAGTGGTATGGATACTTATTTTTAATTTCTCTGCAATTTCTTTGTCAGTCAATCCTTTAGCAATAAGATGTATCACATTCATCTCGCGGTTACTCAGCTTATTTAATAATGAAATATTTCCGCACTTGGCATCTAAACTTTTAATCTTTCTAAGATGCCTGGTGAGTTCATAAGTGTCAACTTCTAATGCATAACCTAACAGGTATTTGATTGATCCGTCAGGATTTCTTTTGTAAATCCGACTGCAAACAAGCAAGTAAATCCAATTCTCGGATTTTGTTTTTACCTGGTATACAGTTTTAATGGCTTCAGTTTCTTCTTCGTAATATTGCATGCGCTGCATAAACTGCTTCATCGATGTTGGATGAAAAAGCGCTAAGAATTTCTTTGAGGTAATATCTTTTAAATCATTGGTAGTATAACCCATTTTTTTATTAAAATAATCATTGATCCATACGGGTTTGATTTCCTCAACATCGAAGATGAATATAAAAGCATCAATATTATTTAAAATATTGGAATTTAAATAATTAAGGTTGCCGTTCCTACTTAGATATTCCTGAGAAGTAATATTTTTTGAAGTCTCTTTCATGAAATACAAATTATTTTAATTGATTGTCTTCTGTTGAATTAGACGTTCGGTGAATACAATTTGTTTTTAATTTTATTTGAGCAGGATAAATATATCCATGAAATATGGGAACAATTGGATTAAACCAATTTTCTTATTTAATTAAGTATTACAATTAGTTGTAACTTACTATATGGCAATTCAAATACAATTTCCTGATCCTAATCTGGCTGATGATGAAGGTCTTGTAGCAGTGGGGGGTAATTTATCAGTTGAATTTCTGTTGGCTGCTTATCAACAGGGTCTATTCCCCTGGTACAACGAAGGAGATCCCATATTATGGTGGTCACCCAATCCCAGGATGGTATTATTTCCCTTAGAGTTCAAGCCCTCCAAATCATTGGGACAGGTCATCCGACGAAAAAGATTTACCGTGAAAGTGGATACAAATTTTGAGGCCGTGATTAGGCAGTGTTCATCAGTAAAGAGAAAAGGGCAAAGAGGTACATGGATAACCAAAGATATGATTAAAGCCTATATTAAATTGCACAATGAAGGATATGCACATAGTGTTGAAACGTATCTAAATAATACATTGGTGGGAGGGCTGTATGGTGTTTCGCTGGGTAGAGTATATTTTGGCGAATCCATGTTCTTTATTGAACCTGATGCGTCAAAAGTAGCCCTCTACTATCTTGTCAGAATTATGAAAGATATGGACTTTAGTTTTATCGATGTACAGCAGTCTACTACTCATCTAAGAAGTATGGGAGCAAGAAATGTGGATCGTGCAGAATTTATTGAAATGTTAGGTAGTGCATTACAATTGCCTACCAGGAAGGGAAAATGGGAATATGAGTTTTAGTATCCGACAACCCAGAGGATTTTTTCTTCATCGGCACATTTTTCAGCCAGCGTAATTATCTCTTTGTTAATTGAAGTCAGTTTATTAAGATACGCTTTCCAGTCATTTTCCCAGTCGGGATGTTCTTTTTTAAGCGAGTCGAGGAATTCTTTTCCAAGGAAATTTATACTGACCAGATCTTTAAAATCCTTTACGGATTTGAGAGATTGCAATTTCTCAAGAAACTTTAATAGTTCATTCCTGAGGGGTATTATTTTACGTGCATTATATTTTGTTGGGCCATAATACTCATAAAGCTTGTTAGCAGATTCGAAACAAGGTGAAAATAAATTGAATACGATACTGTCGATATATTTCGATTCTTTATCGCATCGTATATAGGTGTCATTGCCACCTGTATAATTCAATTCAACAAAATTGAGTTCCTTTGAATCGTAAATTGTTAATTTCATAATTTATGAATAAATGATCCTATCTAAAAGTATTAAATCATTTTATAAACTCAAAATGATATTTTCATAATAATTTGTTCCTTATACCTTTACATAAAATTACATTATTACGCCAATAAATTCGTATATGTTTAAGAAAGAAGAGTTTAAACGAGATGCACTGGAATTTGTCGACTGGATTACTGAATATCTGACAGGTGTTGAAAATTTTCCGGTACGCTCACAGGTAGGGTATGGTGATATCAGGAACAAGTTCCCTTCCGGTCCCCCTGTTCATGGGGAATCCATATCATCAATATTTAACGATTTCAAAGACAAGATAATTCCAGGTATTACTCATTGGCAAAGTCCGAAGTATTTCGCCTATTTTCCGGCCAATAGCAGTCCTCCTTCTGTTCTGGCCGAGATGCTTACTGCTACTCTAGCCGTACAGGGAATGAAATGGATTACCTCGCCTTCGGCAACAGAATTGGAAGAATTAGTTTGCGACTGGATGCGTCAGATGATAGGATTGCCCTCCGAATTTTCAGGGGTCATTCAGGATACTGCTTCAGTGGCTACACTCTGCGCTATTCTTGCTGCCCGGGAAAAAGCGACCCATTTTCAATCGAATCAAAAAGGATTAAAAGGCGAAGTATTGCGTGTGTATTGTTCCTCTGAGGCTCATTCTTCTATAGAGAAAGCAGTGAGAATTGCCGGATTAGGAAGCAATAATCTGGTCAAAATCGAATCGGACAACAAAGGAAGATTGGTAACAGAGGATCTGGAAGCCTGTATTGTAGCCGATATAAATAAAGGATTTACGCCTATATGCATAGTGGCTGCCCTGGGCACAACAGGTGTTTGCGCTATCGATCCGGTGGATGAAATAGGCAGAATTGCTGCAAAGTACAAAATCTGGTTACATGTCGACGCGGCATTTGCCGGATCGGCTCTGGTGCTTCCCGAATTCAATGAATCTGTTGGCGGTTTGCAACGGGCTGATAGTTTTGTGTTTAATCCGCATAAGTGGATGTTCACCAACTTCGATTGTTCCCTGTTTTTTGTCAGAGATAAGATTCATTTGCAAAATACCTTCCGGCTGGTTCCCGGGTATTTGCAAACGGGTAATGATTCGGAAGTTAATGATTATAGTAACTGGGGGATACACTTGGGCAGGCGTTTCAGAGCGCTTAAATTATGGTTTGTAATTCGTAATTTTGGCCTTGAAGGAATTCAGAAACGATTGCGTGAACATATTGAGCTTGCAGCTTATTTTGAAAACAGGATTCGAAAAAATCCTAAATTTGAGATACTAGTCCCAAGGACTCTTTCTGTAGTATGTTTCCGGTTGAAGGGTTCAGGGAAGGAATCAATTACCGATCAGAACAGAATGAACTCGGAAATGCTTGAAAAGATCAACAATACGGGACAAATTTACATTTCGCATACTCTGTTTCATGGCAATTATACCCTACGTTTTGTATGCGCACAAACCTATACTGAAAAACGCCATGTCGATGAGGCGCTCGAGGTGATATTTCGTATGGCAGATGAAGAAAATATATAATGAATTATGAACACACACCATCAGGCTATAAGAGAAGCATTTAAAAAATATACCGGAAAAGCGCCGGATTTCGTTCATCCTCTTCCTCCTTCCGGTTCCAACCGATTCTATTTTCGATTAGGTAATGATGGTAATACTGTTATAGCCGCTTATAATCCTGACAGGGCTGAGAATGAAGCCTTTTTATATATTACCGGGCAATTGAGTAGCGCAGGTGTAAATGTGCCCAAGGTTTATATTCACGATCTCGATCAGAATATTTACCTCCTTGAAGATTTGGGAGATACAGATCTTTTCAGTTTGGTTTCTGAAAGTCACCATAGCGGAGAAGATAACTATATAAACTGGTATAAAGAGGTTATCAAAAGTATGCCGGCCATTCAGTTCAAAACGACCAAAGATTTTAATTATTCGGTTTGTTACCCCCGGTCGGCATTTGATGAACAATCGATGCTCTGGGATTTAAACTATTTTAAGTACCATTTTCTTAAGCTTGCCTATACACCCTTTCATGAGCAGAAGCTTGAAGACGATTTTCGTACCCTCGTTGAATTTTTATCAGAAGCGCCTTCCGACTTTTTTCTGTATCGCGACTTTCAGTCAAGAAATATCATGATAAAAGAGAGTAAAGTTTACTTTATCGATTATCAGGGAGGTAGAAAGGGGGCCTTACAATATGATCTGGCTTCATTGCTCTTCGAGGCTAAAACAGTTTTATCGCCTGAATTCCGGACAGAATTACTGGAATTTTACCTCGATGTTTTTAGTGAATATTCATTTTTCGACAAAAAAATATTTTTGAAATACTTTCCCGGCTTTGTATTAATCCGATCGCTGCAGGCATTCGGAGCTTATGGCTACAGAGGTTATTTCGAAAGAAAGCCCTACTTTCTACAGAGTATACCGCCCGCTATGATCAATTTAAAATGGCTACTAACTCATTTTGATTTGGGAGTTAAGTTGCCACATCTTACCTCAACTTTACTACAAATGACCGATCAACCTGCTTATCAGGGATCATTTATGCCCAATGATAAACTCACGGTTTCTGTTTATAGTTTTTCGTACCGCCGAGGAATACCTGAAGATTTTACAGGAAACGGGGGAGGATATGTTTTCGATTGCAGGTTATTGCCAAATCCGGGTACTTTAGATCAATACAAAGGATTAACCGGGAACGATAAACCCGTAATAGATTTTTTGAAAGAGAAAAATGAAGTAGAACAATTTCTGGACCAGGTTAAAAAAATTGTTTTTGCTTCTGTGGATGATTATCTCAACAAGGGGTATGAACATTTAATGGTATGTTTTGGTTGTACGGGCGGACAGCATCGCTCGGTTTACTGTGCAGAACAGCTATCGGGCGAATTAAGAAAGAGGTACGATATTAATGTGAATATACTTCACCGTGAGCAAAAGCCAGAAGATAAGCAAAACAATTTGTGAAATGGACAAGGAGGACACGCGGAAAATGGAATCGAAGAAAGTAAGATATAAGTGTAAAAATTGCGGAGGAAAAGCGAATAAAAAAAAGAAACTTTGCAAACCTCAAAAAATCTAAGCAACTGATGAAGGCTATGATACTCGCAGCTGGTCTCGGAACAAGGTTAAAACCCTTTACCGATACCAAACCAAAAGCTCTATTTAAAATTGAGAATCGTTCATTACTCGAATGGACCATAAGGTATCTTAAAAAACACGGTATTGATGAGTTGGTGATTAATGTGCATCATTTTCCCGATCAGATAACAGACTTCCTGGAGCAAAATGACGGATTTGGGCTACCCTGTAAAATATCTGATGAGAGTGACAGGCTTATGAATACGGGAGGAGCGATAGTTAAGGCTTTTGAATATTTAAAAGGTAGCGATCCTTTTATTCTTATGGGAATCGATGTACTTACGGATCTTGATCTCAGTGAAATGATCCGTTTTCACCAGCTAAAAAAGCCATTAGTAACGCTGGCTGTGAAGGATAGAATAACAACACGCTCATTATTATTTGATGAAAGTATGCGACTGACCGGGTGGCGTGATAATCGGAGTGGAGAGATGAAAGGATATGGCCAGACCTCGTTCACCTATGCCCTGGGATTTAGTGTTATTCATATTATTGAACCTGAAATATTTGATCATATAACTGAAACAGGACCTTTCTCAATTATCGATTTATACCTTCGGCTTATGCAATTACACGAAATCCTTGGATTCCGGCAAGATGAATCTGCCTGGTTCGAATTCGGGCGTATTGAATCGATCGATCAGATTATTAAAACTCCGGAATTTCAGCGTTTGATTGAAAAAATGTAAACATTATTGAGACAAAAGAGTTTTTTATATATCGATTGAGACATGAATGGGTTATTATCTTAATTGGCTAATTTTGCTACCTCGTAACTAAAATATTCTATGGGAAACGGAACTTCAAAAAACGTAGTACAAAATGTTCTGACGCCTTTTCAGCGTTTTCTTAGGGTAGAGGCTTCAGGTGGAATTCTGCTGTTGTTTTTTACTGTAATTGCACTTCTTTGGGCAAACTCTTCTTTGAGTGAATACTACCATCATTTTTGGGAAAAAAACCTGGCTATCGGCTTTGGCGATTTTATCCTTTCAAAATCATTACATCATTGGATCAACGATGGTTTAATGGCCATCTTCTTCTTTTTTGTTGGTCTTGAAATAAAAAGAGAACTTGTTGCCGGAGAGCTCTCATCGGTAAAACAGGCGAGTTTACCCATTGCAGCGGCTTTGGGAGGCATGATATTTCCCGCTTTAATTTTTATTTTTGTAAATAGAAATCCTTCTACCGAAACCGGATGGGGCATTCCCATGGCTACCGATATTGCATTCTCATTAGGAGTCCTAAGCTTGCTGGGCAAAAGAGTTCCAATAAGTTTGAAAGTTTTCCTTGTTGCTTTTGCAATTGTCGACGACATTGGAGCTGTGATGGTAATTGCTTTATTCTATAGTGCAGACATTAACTGGATTTATCTTTTAATAGGATTAGCATTATACATGCTTCTTTTATTATTTAATAGAATGGACTTAAGGTATATTCCTGCTTATATGATTGTGGGCTGGGTAATCTGGTTTATGTTTTTACATTCGGGAATACATCCTACAATAGCGGGCGTGTTAATTGCATTCTCCATTCCAATGAACCGTAAGATCGATGTAGGTACTTTCCGTGACCGTATGGATAATAATTTAGAGGTTTTCTGTCCGACAGGTTGTAGCGACAAGATAACACTGACAAAAGAGCAATTGGCTTCGATCGATAACATGGAAGAAGAACTGGTGCACGTGCAAAGTCCGGTGCAGGCACTTGAACATACACTGCATCATTTTGTAACTTTTATAGTGATGCCGCTCTTTGCTCTCGCGAATGCAGGAGTTATCATTGAAGCAACAGGGATTACCTCCCTTTTTTCCTCTCTGAGTGGTACTATTGAATTAAGTCTGATACTTGGAAAAGTACTGGGCGTTTTCCTGTTCACTTGGTTAAGCGTTAAGCTGGGTATCGGGGCCTTACCGGGAAAAGTGAAATGGGAGCATATTGTTGGCATTGGATTATTAGGAGGCATGGGATTTACCATGTCATTGTTTATATCAAATCTTGCATTTACCGACGCGCTGTTTCTTAATCCGGCCAAAATTGGAATTTTAACAGGTTCTCTGCTTGCTGGTATTCTAGGTTATATTGTATTGAATTTAACGCTCGAAAGGAATAAGACAAACGAAAAAAGGGAAGGATAATGCAGAAAGTTGCTGAGGAATTGAATGAAAAATTACAGAAAAAATCAACCGAAGAAATAATAAGGTATTTCCTGGCTAACTATCCAAACAAAGTTACTTTAGGTTCAAGTCTGGGTGCCGAAGATCAGGTATTGCTCGATATAATGTCGAAATGCTGCAGGGATTTTACAGTTTTCACGCTCGACACGGGCCGACTGTTTCCCGAAACCTATGACCTGATTGATATGACCAATAAGAAATATGGGATGGCGATTAAGGTTTTTTTCCCGGATAGCCGGCAGGTTGAGAAAATGGTCAATTCTAAAGGAATAAACCTGTTTTACGATAGTATTGAGAACAGAAAACAATGCTGCTACATTAGGAAAATTGAGCCCTTAAAGAAAGCCCTGCCTGGTAACGATGTTTGGGTAACAGGTTTACGTAAAGATCAATCGCTTAATCGTTTCAATACTCAACTTGTTGAATGGGATAGTAGCTATTCTATTATTAAGGTAAATCCGCTGTTAACCTGGGCTGAAAAAGATGTATGGGCCTATATAAAGCAGAATGATGTGCCCTACAATCCTTTACACGATAAAGGTTTTCCGAGTATTGGCTGTCAGCCATGTACACGTGCCGTTATACCGGGTGAAGATTTTCGATCCGGACGCTGGTGGTGGGAAGCTCCCGAGCACAATGAATGTGGTTTGCATGTAAAGGAATCGAAATAAATTATTCAATAACACCCGATCCCAGCAGTTCTCTTTTATCGTACCAGGCTGCAAATTGTCCCGGGGTTATTCCCCGTTGAGGTTCATTAAACAAGATATATAAACCATTCTTATGCATAAACAGGCTTGCCTTTTGCAAGGGTTGTCTGTAACGTATCCTGACTTTATATTCCCTGATCTGATCCGGTATCATTTTTAGATCTTCCCTGATCCAGTGAATATCTTCTTTTGGTATATGGAGACCAAATCGGTTAAGTCCCGGATGGTCGTGTCCCTGACCAACGTATACGATATTATTCTTTGTATCGGTTTTCAATACAAATAAAGGTTCGGATTTACCACCCACATTGAGTCCCTTTCTTTGTCCGATAGTATAAAAATGAGCTCCCCGGTGTCTTCCGATTTTTTTCCCCATATCGGGGGAAAAGGAATACGGAGAGCAATACTTCTGCAGATCTTCCAGCTTGTAGCTATTAGAATTTGGGACACCGGGATAGGGATAATCCAATTTTTTATCGATTTCAATAATATCTCCTTCTTT
>Ga0307422_1000620_pt1 | contig 19404 bp, 16 predicted proteins | sample SalMarWE160290MG_FD_202153 | JGI IMG/M metagenome (GOLD analysis project Ga0307422, IMG submission 202153) | Salt marsh sediment microbial communities from the Plum Island Ecosystem LTER, Massachusetts, United States - WE1602-90 | ecosystem: Environmental > Aquatic > Marine > Intertidal zone >...
TTTCTCAACCGGACAAAACCCGCCAGCAAAACGGCATCTATGGAAAAACGGTAGCCGTCCTTTTCCTGGACTACCCTGAGCTTTCCGCCGAAAAGGGTATCAAAGGTCTCTTTTTTGGTATGGGAAAACAAACGACCGGACATTAAACCACCGCTACCTCCTCATCGGGAACGATCTTGTAGATTACCAACCCGGTAGCGACTTTGGGACAAAAAAAGGTTGTCTTGCGTGGCATTACCTCTCCGGCATCGACGACTCGTTTGACCTGTTGAATGGAAGGCGGATCCAAGAGAAAAGCCGCCCTATATCGTCCTTTATGAACCTCTTCCAGGGCCTCATCCCGGCCCTTCGCCAATCCCACATCGTCACCCTCAACGGCAAGCAGCTCTTTCAAGATAAAACCATTCACCAGGGTCACATCGAGCTCCTGCAAGACCTCCGGATAACCCTTCGTGAGACCTCGGATCGCTGCCGCTCCCTTGGGATAGAGGCGAATATAGCTCTTCTCTCCACCAATGTAAAGGCCAAAGGTATATCTGGACGGGCCTTGTGCGTCCAGGGACGTGAAAAAGCGCTCTCGCGCCCCCTTTTCCCCACCGGTATCGTTAAAATCGAAGACATCGAAGGAAAAATACTCTTTCAAAGCGGTGTAAAACCCTTCCGTATCGATGGGGCCTTTTGAAACCAGCCGATGGGTGGGGAGGATGAGAAGCCCTTCTCCTTCCAGGGGGGTAAGATACAGCATCGTGTATTCAAAGGGAGATCTCTCGGTGTAGCTAGGAAATCGTTTTCTCATGTTGTCACGATAGATCAAGGCGGTCTTATATCGGTGATGCCCGTCGGCGATGAAGATGGTCTTGTCCCGCATCCTCTTCTCAACGTCTGCGATGAGTGCACGATCATCCACCTGCCAGAGGCGATGGACGACGCCGTCATCATCCCGAAATTCATAGCGGGGGGGCGAAGTCCATACCCCGGCAAATTGTCCCTCCACATCCCCTGCGGGATCCGAATAGAGGGAGAAGACCTGACTGAGGTTCGCACCGCATGCCGTCATCAAATTAAGACGGTCCTCCACCGGTTTGGGGCTTATTCCCTCATGGGGGATAATGCTTCCTTCTCCCCACGGTTCAAGTTTTACCAATGATATAAATCCGTTTCTCTCTTTTAGCTCACCTGAAGGAGAGGCAAAAACCTGCTGATAGGGATAGAGAGAAGGCCGTGCGTCCCTGATGAGCACACCTTCTTGCTCCCATTCCTGCAAGGAGCGGGCGGCCTCGTGATATCTGTCCACACCGCCTTTCCCTGCGGGGAGGATGAGATGGATTATATTGTACGGATGTCTCCCGCGATAGCGTTCTTCTTCATGGGGCGCGATGACGTCATAGGGCGGTGCGGCGACCCGGGAGAGGTCCACAATCTTTCGAGGATTGTAATAGAGTCCACGGGCAGGGGCGATCTTGGCCAACAGCTACTCCTCTGTGTAAAACGCCGCATTGTATCCGCCTCGACCCCAGAAGTCAATAAGTTCCCATAACAAGAAAGAAATATTAAGGTTTTTGACCTGGTGAGCAATGGGAAGAGCATCAACGCCCACAATAGGCATGTATAGCTTAGAGAGGAAATGAAAGCGGGACTTTCCTCCTAATCGAACTTGAATTTTTTCTCAGTAAAAAGCTTTACGCAGGCATCAATGACTTCGGGATCGTAGAGTGTGCCCCTATGCTCCGTGATCTCCTCTAAAGCATATTTGATGCCGAGGGCTGGTCGGTAAGGCCGGTGAGAGGCCATGGCCTCAACCACATCAGCCACCGCCAAGATTCGCGCCTCCAGCATGATCTCATTACCCTTCAAGCCCTGAGGATATCCCGAACCATCGAGTCGCTCATGATGCTGCAATACGATTGTGGCAACCGGCCACGGTAGTTCTATCGTCTTTAAGATATCGTGGCAGATTTGTGGGTGAAATCGAATGATACTGAATTCGATGTCGTTGATACGACCAGGCTTGCTGAGGACCTCAGCAGGCACGCTGAGCTTGCCGAGATCATGAATGAGCCCGGCCATACGGAGCCCATCAAATTGATCGTTCGTCAATCCCATCTCTCCAGCAATGGCACAGGCGAGAAGGGTCACCCGACGTTGATGACCGGCGGTATACGGATCTCTCATTTCGATCGTTGATGCCAAGGCGTTAACGGTCGCAATCAAGGTCTCCCGCAATCGATCATAGCTCCGTTGCAGCTCTTTCTCTGCCTGCTTTTGCTCTGTGATGTCGTGGGCCACGCCGAATACAGCGATTATGCTGTTATTTTCATCGCGGAGGGGAATAACCGTTATCTCACACACGCCGTCGGTTCCGTCCTTACGGGTAAAATCCATTTCTCCGGCCCAGCGGCCGTCGCGTAATGTCCCTTTGATGATTTTCGTCGTCAGCAGCTCAATGGTCTTTTGAAAGACCTCGTCTTGATAATAACCGAACATCCTCTCAGCTGCCGGGTTCCAACTTATGATGTTGCCTTCTAAGTCCGTTATGATGATGCCGTCTTGTATATTTTCAAAAATAAGCGCTTGCCCGCTCAATTGTCCCTCTGCGTGCTTGCGTTCGGTGATATCTTGTCCTATCCCCAGAATTCCGATCACCTGGCCATGGTCGTCGAACCGAGGGGTTAAATGCAAATTGATCCATAACGTACGTCCATCTTTGGTGACCTCTCGAACCTCACAGGAAGTCCCCTGTCTATTGTTAACAATGAAGGACTTAACCTCTTCTATGCTCTGTTTGGTCTCCGCATCATCCTGCGGATATAATATATCCGCTTTATGACGGCCGATGACCTCTTCCGCCGTGTAACCGAATATATTTTCAGCTCCCGTATTCCAATAAAGAATAATGCCCTCACAATCGGTGTATAAAATGGAAATGGCGTCGGAACTCTCCAAAATGTTCTGCAAAAAAAGGTTGGTTTCGTGGAGCGTCTCCTCTACTCGTTTGCGTTCGATGGCATACCGTATGGCGTGCACCAGTGTTTTGGCATCGACCTGCTCTTTAACCAGATAGTCCTGAGCGCCTTTCTGCACTGCCTCTAACGCAATCTCATCATTGTCGGTTACCGTTAAGACAATAATCGGTAAACCCTTCGCTTGTGCATACACCGTATCAAACGTCTCAATGCCCTGGCTGTCCGGCAGCTTGAGATCCAATAGAATAATGTCCATGCAATTTTGACCCAGGTGATGGAGTCCTTCCGAGAGGCGTTTGGCGCATACTAGTTCAAATCGAGAACTTTGAATCTTATCCAACATCAGCCGTATCACTTCAGTGTAGCCGGGGTTGTCCTCGATCAGTAGAACGCGAATGGTCTCGGATGGAAGCCTATTTGATATCGATGTTCTATGCTCGATTCTTGTAGCTGTGGTCATATTGTACTCTTGTTCCGTTATCAATATGTTTTCTCTCAGTGGATATTACTATAAAAACGATTGAAAAAAAGTTAATATTTTTAAGTGATTAAGCCTAATTTTCAAGATAAAATCATAGCTTTACGGTAACTTTGAAACTCTATCTATCGAATAAGCTCTTTATAGCACGCTCACAATCCCCTCCATTTTGCTTTACTCTACCCGTCAAAGCGAAAAAAATGATCAAACAAAACATTGCTCATCGTTACTTATTGCACGCCTATTTTTTTTCAGTGAGGAGTCGCCTTTTCGTTGCCACTGTCAGATTTTGTCAGATTTGTCTCAGCCGTTTGAATAATTCCGTTACCTTCTCAAATTCGGTCGATTTATCAAAAAAGTAATCAGCTCCTAGTCCCAAACATTTTTTTCGATATTGAGGGTAGGGATAGTTGGTGAGAATGATAACCATGGGAGCGTCTTTTTCTTTCTTGATGTCTTGGAGCACATCTATTCCGCTTCCGCCTGGTATCCGAATATCCAGGATCACTACATCAGGATTCAGTTTCTTTATGGCACTGAGCGCATCGGAAACATTTTGTGCATGACCTATGATCTCAATTCCAGGAAGCTCGGAGAGCATCTCAATCACCCGTTCGCGGAGCACTGCTGAATCATCAACGATAAAGACCTTCATACGATCCTCCCTCCTTGCACATACTCTACTCCTCATTTATGTACAATAAGAAATGTCAGGAAACTATCAGCGTAACGCTGATTTTATTGTCGGTGTTTGTCTGACAAGGTGAATATAGTAGCCAGTAAACGGTGAGCGGTAGGCAGAAATTAACAGCCGAAAATTAGCGGGCTTGCTCAGTATTAATCCACCAATCCCTCCTTAATGGCATAATGCGTCAGCTCAGCATTATTCTTCATGCCCATTTTTTCAAGGATTCGGGAGCGGTAGGTACTAATAGTCTTAATACTCAGGCACAGTTCTTCCGCTATCTCTTTCGCCCTTTTTCCCGCGGCTATCAGGCGCAGAACTTGATATTCACGATCGGAAAGTGTCTCATGAAGAGGTTCCAGCCTGTCATGTGTCAAGTCAAAGGCCATTTTCTCGGCAAGTGTAGAGCTGACATATTTCCTCCCCGTTGCCACCCTTCTGATAGCCGTTATCAATTCATCGGGGGCGCTCTCTTTGGTCAGATAGCCTGCAGCACCGGCCTTTAAGACTCGCACCGCATACTGTTCTTCAGGATGGATACTGAGCACAAGGACAGGAAGTTGAGACCTGTTATTTTTTATTTGCTTCAAAATATTCAGTCCATCTCCACCAGGCATAGAGATATCCAATACAACCACGTCATATTCGGTATCCCGCACTTTATCCAGAACTTCGTGACCAGTGCCCGCCTCATCGGCTACAACCATATCGGATGTCTCTGCAACTATCTGTTTCAGACCTTCGCGAACGATTGCATGATCATCGGCGATTAGTATCTTAATCATTAACATTTCCTCAGTTGTGTAACTTTTTCGTTTTTACCCCTTCACTTTTTACGTCTTTACTTTCATCCTTCTCATTTCCAACCGGCACACTCACGTTCACCCTCGTTCCTTTCCCACCCTCACCCTTGATACTGACCTTCCCTCCCCATGGATGAACACGTTCCCTCATACCGATGAGGCCAAAGGCCTTGGAATCAGCGATCTGCTTTTCTGTAATGCCTATCCCATTGTCCCGAACGCTCAACGTCAACACACCCTTTTTCTCTTTGAGACTCACCCTCACCCGTGTTGCACGTGCATGGCGTGCGACATTAGTCAGCGTTTCTTGAAAGATACGGAAGATGGCTGTTGAACGATCGTGATCAACTACCATATCTACAAAATCTGAGGTAACGTGACAGGGAATCCCCGTCCGATCTTGAAATTCTTCTGCCTGCCATTCAATGGCTGCAACCAAACCGAGATCATCTAATATTCCTGGTCTCAGTTCAGCGGAGATCCTTTTCACGGTCTTGATAGTAGTGTCAATAAGGCTGTGCATTGATTTTGTCTTAGCACTCAGAGGCTTTTGATCCTGCGGCAATCTGTTGTCCAGCCACGATAAATCCATCTTGAAGGCCGTCAATGCCTGGGCCAACTCGTCATGGATCTCACGCGCAATAACAGTGCGCTCTTGTTCTCGTACAGACTCTAAATATGTAGAGAGATTTCGCAACTGTTCACGTGAGTTTTGTAACTCTTCTTCTGCCAGTATGCGGTCGGTGATATCTGACATAATATGGACCGCTCCCACAACGTTACCTTCGCCATCCAGCAACGGATCAACAGCAACGTTAAACCAATGATTATCTTTTAAGAATAACTCGGTTTCCCTGCGTCGGGTTTTCTGCATACGTGCAACAGGATATTTTTTTGGTAGTTTTGGAACACCGTACAGAACTTCCCAACAGGTGCGGTCGACAATTTCGCTGAAGGGTTTTTCCAACATACCCAACATGGCATTGTTGCACCGTTTGATCCTCCCTTGCTGATCGAGGAGACACACGGCGTCGCCGATGGCATCGAAGGTCGTGCGCCATTCCGTTGCGGCTGCTTCCAACAAGTCGTGCATCCGTTTTCGTTCAGTGATGTCCGCAAGCATGATGATCGTGCTACCGTCTTCCAACACCGTCGGTCTAAATTCTATTTCCTTGACAGTTCCGTCTTTGCAGATCACCGTGAACGTTCGGAAGAACGCGCGCTGAAACTTATTTTGGTATAGCCTATCACTGTCGGCCTCTTCCGTATCCCTGCGCAACGTATTGATCACTACGTCACGATATTTTTTATCAGGGTAGGCCTGACGAAACCAATCCTTTAAGATAGAGACGTCCTTGAGGGTGTAACCGGTGATAGCGGTAAATTCAACATTACTGAAGATACCTTTTTCATCTTTATCTATTAGTACCACCCCATAGGGGGCTTTTTTTAAGACGGAGAAAAAGGTATCCCGTTCCATTTGCAAGAGCTCCGCTGCACGCTTACGCTCGCTGATATCCTCAGATATAATAAGAGCACCCTGCGAAAAGGGAGATATAGTAATTGCTAAATACCTATCACCATATCTCCGCTCGGGAAACGCTTTGGCCTTACCGGATTTGATACACACCATTAATTCGGCACGCATATCGATCTCGTGCTTACCGGCATAGTCTTTGTACATAAGATCACCGATATGAGGCAATCTGTCGCCAGATTTTTCTTTTGCAAAATTGAAACCGGTCACTTTTCCTTCCAAATCCACAACGATGGTTTCGACAGGATTGTAGTGGAAGAGCGCAAAGTTAAAGGCCTCCCGTTCCCGCAACATCTCCTCCGCGCGCTTGAGATCAGTGATGTCTTTTGAGATCAGCGTTGCAGCGGTTGGTTTACCGTCTTCAAGGGATTTAACAGGACTTAAGGTTCGAATAAAATATCTATCATCCCTTTCACTTCTATACTCATAGGAGAGCGATTTACCCGTCTTGAATACCTTCTCAACTTTTTGGGTAAAGTCTTCTGTCTCTTCAGGTGAATGGAATTCACCGTACGCCCTGCCGATGACCTGGCTGTTTTTCAAGCCGAATCTGGAACGATGCTTTTTGTTCATAAAGAGGTAGGTGCAATCCCTATCTACCAAGTAGATTGAATCCGCACTCGACTCCACTAACGAACGATACTTTTCCTCAGATTCCCTCAATGCCTCCTCGGCCTTCTTTTGCTCGGTAATATCAAGGAGAATGGCAACGGTAACCGTGGTATGCCCTTGGCTATCATGTAACGGTGCTGTATAGATGCTATAATCTATAAGGGAACCATCCCGCCTTTGGCGCCGAGCCTCTATACCTCTCACGCCTTTGAAACCCAGCCTCACATTGTTAATGAATTCTTCTTCTTTTCCTCGGGGAACGGCGGGGTATGGTTTACTCAAGACTTCTTCTTTCTTCCAGCCCAGTATCTCTTCAGCTGCCGTGTTCCAGATTGAACCTACGTTTCCTTCAATATCCAGTGTAAATATCGGCAAAGGTGCGAATTCGAGAATAGCCTGTAAGGTTTCGTTAGTCTTCTGCAGTGCCTCTCCCATCCGCTTGCGCTCGGTGATATCTTCTGCTATTTCTATGAAGGCGCTTACTTCACCAACCTGTCCGAAGACCGGAAAGGTTTGAAGTCTCACATCAAAACGGCTCCCGTCATCTCGTACCCCCTCGGTCTCGACCTCTGCAGGTTTGCCGGTAGCCATTGTCTGCGCTCCGGGACAATGCGGGCACACGGCATCACGTTTTTCGAATTCACGGAAACACTTTTTTCCGATTAAGTCACCAAGAGGTTTTTTGAACCTTTCGCCCATTTGGGCGTTTACCATAAGTATAGTGTGGTCGGAATCTATAAGATTAATCCCAAGTTCGATGTTGTCAACCAACGTGCGATAGCGCTCCTCACTCTCTCGCAACGCCTCCTCTGCCCGCTTGCGCTCGGTGACGTCACGTATGACTGCCAAAATAGCCTGCTCCCCTTCATATTCCAGGGGAGCAGCAGCCACCTCCGCGTGAATAACTGTTCCATCGGCCCGAATCATCTTCTCCTCAATCAAAGGGGCAGGTATCCTACGTTTGGACTGCTCCCCTATTCGCTCCCTTGCGATTTCACGGTAGTCCGGGTGAATATAATCCATAACTGGCTTGCCCAGCAGCTCGTCGGGGTCGGAGACGCCAAAGATTTTGGCAAGACTTTGATTCGCAAATACATGGCGCCCTTTGGAAGCAATGGCAACCCCATCTGGAGAAAGCTCGACGACTGTGCGATACTTCTCCTCGCTTTTCCGCAGCGCTTCCTCCGCTTGCTTGCGTTCGGTGATGTCCGTGATGATTGAAATGAACCCCGTCACCCTTCCTTCGTCGTCCCGTTTGTAGTTCCAGACTGTTTGGATCTCTTTGACTCTTCCATCTTTTGTCAAAATTTGTCCGGTCCACGGGGATGGGATCGGCTGTTCCTTTATCAAACGTTCAATATAATCCTCTAGCTCTTTTCGAGTAGAATCGTTGGGAAGTGTGCTTAACATTGGCTTCCCTATCAGTTCTCCTTCTTCATAACCGAGCATCCGATGGTAGCCCGAGTTCCCGAATGTGATCATTCCAGAGATGTCTATCTCCTGAATTCCATGGGGAATGGTTTCAATGAGAGTACGATAAATTCTCTCGCTCTCCCGTAGCGCCTCCTCTGTTCGTTTGCGCTCGGTGATGTCTTCCTGTATTACGACAGCGCCGATCACCTCATCGTCTTTGAGCAAGGGTACCCCCCTCACATTAAAATAGCCATCAGCTCCCGTGGTTAAGAGGGGAAAATACACGTCCTTTTGATCAAAAGGCTTCCCTTCAAGCACTCTTTTATACGTCTCAGAAAGACCAGACTTCACAATAGTTGGGTGCGTTACAATATTTTTCCCAATAAAGTCTCCTTTGGGTGTTTGGCCCTTGGCGATCTGTGTTAGATGATAAGGATTGATATCGACCATTTGACCATCCTTATCGAGCACGATTATTGATACAGGGGTCGTTTCAAATATGTTCCTGTATCTCTTCTCGCTCTCCTGCAGCGCCTCCTCCGCTCGCTTGCGTTCCGTAATATCACGGGAAAATACGATATCCGCCGGCTTCCCATGCCACGTGGTGAGGGCACTTGATACCTCTAATGGCACTCGCTGGCCATCTTTTCGGATAATGACGGTCTCATACTTGGCAGTATCAGATTCTCCTCCTAATTTCTTTCTGAATATTTGCATCAGCTTCTTGAGCTCATCCTGGGGGAATAGGTTCTGGAAGCCTACCTGAAGCAGTTCTTCAACAGTATAACCCGTTATTTCAGCGGCTCGCCTATTCACATACGCATGAGTTCCATCACTGGTAAGTATCGCAATACCGTCAGCGGCATTCTCCGCTAAGGCCCTAAAGCTCTCCTCGCTTTCTTTCAGGGCCTCCTCGGCCTGCTTGCGCTCGGCCTCTACAGCTTCCAACTCAGCAATCCGCTGGCGCAATTGCGCCACTTCGGTTGCCCATTGCTTTGTGGTCTTTTCTACATCGTGCATGGTCAATACCTCCTAAACGAGGTAATACATTGAAGCGTAGCAATCTCCTTATTCTATCACGGTAAACCACATTTGAGGTCACCGTCTTTGGGCCGCCAGTTGGGAGGCACAACCCGGTCCTTTCTCCCTCCCCGTAGCGGCCCCCAACTCAGGGTGAATTCCCCATATCGATCATTCACCCGGTCCACGGCCAGGACCAGGTCTGCTCTTTTTCTTTCACCCTCGAAGAGGGGAATCTGCTCCCTTCCCCTGACCAGGTTCGCCAGGCTCACCCCCACCAGCCTCACGGCGTCCCGGAGCCGTATGCCGTCCAGTATCCGCATGGCCACCTCGTAGATCTCGGGACCAGTCGTGATGTACGGCTTCAGGGTCATCCTCCGGGAAAAGGTCTGAAAATCAGTGTAGCGCAGGGTCAGGACCACGGTCCTGCCCGCATATCCCTCGGAACGCAACCTCCTCCCTACCATCTCCGCCAGCAGGAAGACATACCAGGCTATCTCCTCCTTGCCCTGTACGTCCTGATCCAGGGTCATGCTGTGCCCCATGGATCGGGCATGGGGCCCGGTCCCGCAGGGGAGGACCGGGGTATCATCCATGCCCCTGGCCATACGGTGCAGCATCCTGCCCATAATCCCAAACCTCTTCTCCAGGATACGGGCCGGTATCTTCGCAAGTTGGCCGCAGGTCCTAATTCCCATCTCATGAAGGTAGGTCCCCAGCCTGGGCCCTATCCCCCACATCTCTTCTACTGGAAGGTCCTCCAAGAGAGAGGGAATATCCTCTGACCTGATAATATGCAGGCCATCGGGCTTGTGCGTGGCGCTGGCAAGCTTTGCCAGCAGCTTGTTGGGGGCGATGCCTGCGGAACAGGTGAGTCCGAGTTCCGCCTTGACCTTTTCTTTTATCAACCGAGCGATACGCTCCGCCCCGTGGAAAAGGGCGAGAGAGCCGGTGACATCCAAAAAGGCCTCGTCGATGGAATACACCTCCACATCAGGGGTGAATCCCTGGAGGACATGCAGGATCCTGAAGGAGGCATCGACATATCGAGGGATGTCGGCCGTTACACAGATAAGATCCGGACACCGCCGCTGGGCCTCATAAAGGGGCATCCCGGACCTGATTCCAGAGGGCCTGGCCTCGTAGGAGGCGGCGGCCACTACGGTCCTTTTACCGCTTCCGCAGACGACAACGGGTTTGCCTTGCAAAACCGGGTTTACCCTCTGCTCCACCGAGGCGAAGAAGGCATCCATATCCACGTGCATGATCACCCGCTCGTTTGCGCCTCGGGACACCCTTAACCCTCCATGTCGACCCCGCAGAGGGTCCACCGCAATTGGATAGTATGATAGCATAGCAAATAGGTATTGGCCTTATCGCTGACGGAAAAAAAGATCAGCGCCTCCCTGCCGGCCTTCTCGCGCCAGATATGGTTGATGCTGGTCACCCGATGCTCTCTCCCCTCCCAGACAAACCACTCGGGCCTGATGCGCCCCTCATCGCCGTAGACAACCCCCACCGTTATCCGCTCGCTGGTGTTGTAGTGCATTGCTCTATGATTCCCCATGCGTCCTGGACACGGGAAATACGGAAAACTCAGGCTCCAGAAACCTGAGTACGGCGACGACCTGGCCGATGATCCTCAGCTGAACATCCTCCCCGATCGATAAAGGCTCCATGGCGGGATGGGAGGGTATAAGTTCTATGCCATCGGTCCTGCGGCGGAGCCTCTTTACCGTGGTCTCCCCATCCACCATGGCTACGACAATTGCCCCATCTTCCGCTCCCGGTTGCGGTCGTACCAAAATTAGGTCGCCGTCCTGTATGTGGTCGCCGATCATGCTATCCCCCCGAACCCTGAGCAGGAAAGCGTCTTCGGGAACCACGGAGCCGTCCAAGGCGCAATACCCCTCGATGTTCTCCTCGGAGAGGACCGGCGTCCCGGCCACCACCCACCCGACCAGAGGCACCCAGACGGATCGGACCCCTCCCACGGGCACTATCCCCCTGGAGCGGCCGGGGACCCTTTTGATATACCCCTTCCGCCCCAGGGCATCGAGGAGCTTCTGCACCCCCGAGGTGCTCTTTTTACCCGTCAGGGCAACCAACTCCCTGACGGTAGGGGGATACCCCTTTTCCCGAACGAACTGCCTGATAAGCGAGAGGAGTTCTCCTTGTCTCTTGGTCAGGTGATCCATAGCGCAATTGTGGTACAAATGTTCACCTTTTATACCACCGCGAGGACGAGATGTCAAGGGCGGCCAGGGGTTGCCTTCCAACAACAGAAATTATACTATCTTGATACATTTTGTGGTAATGCGCTCCTTGTTGTTGAGGGCGGATTTAATATGAAAACAGGAGCATATTAGGATATGGAAATACCGTTGTTAAATGACATTGTCATCATATTTGCGCTGTCTATAGCTGTCCTCTTTATATGCCATCGACTTCGCGTGCCAACGATTGTGGGGTTCCTCCTTACCGGGATATTAGCAGGACCTCACGGACTGGGGCTGGCAAGGGCGGTTCATGAAGTTGAAATTTTCGCTGAAGTCGGTGTTGTGTTATTGCTTTTTACTATCGGAATCGAGTTCTCACTTAACAAGCTGCTGCAAATCAAGAAAACAGTCCTAATGGGGGGCTCGATTCAGGTGTTGCTAACCCTTTTGGCTGCTTTTGTCATAGCCAAGCAAATCGGTCAACCCATTGGCGAATCGATCTTTATAGGTTTTCTTATAGCCCTCAGCAGCACAGCCATTGTGCTCAAACTACTCCAGGAAAGGGCTGAAGTTGATAGCCCCCACGGACGTACAACTCTTGGCATCTTGATCTTCCAGGATGTCATTATTGTTCCAATGATATTGGTTACGCCTCTACTGGCCGGAGCGACAGGGAATGTAGGCGAATCCCTCCTTGTTCTTGTGGCCAAAGGAATCGGAATCATCGGGCTGGTCATCGTTAGCGCTAAATGGATTGTACCGCAGGTATTGTATCAAATCGCCCGGACGCGAAGCCAGGAACTTTTCCTGCTGAGCATAATTGTAATATGCCTCGCAGTTGCATGGGTAACCTCCAGTGCGGGGCTTTCTCTTGCCCTGGGCGCGTTTTTGGCAGGGTTGATCATTTCTGAATCTGAATACAGTCATCACGCACTCGGCAATATTTTGCCCTTTCGGGATGTCTTTACAAGCTTCTTTTTCATCTCCATTGGCATGCTACTAGATGTCGGTTTCCTTTTCCAACAACCGGGAACCATTGTGCTGATCGCTTTAGGAGTTTTGGTTTTAAAATCCATCATTGCCGGCTTTGCAACGGTTTTATTAGGATTCCCACTTCGCACTTCAATTTTGGTTGGTCTTGCACTCGGTCAGGTTGGAGAATTTTCTTTCATTTTATCCAAAACAGGTGTTGAACACGGTTTACTTGCCGGAAATATTTATCAGATGTTTCTGGCTTTCTCTGTGCTTACCATGACAGCGACACCATTCATTATAACCCTGGCACCCCGCCTAGCAGATATTATCCTGCGGTTGCCACTGCCAAAAAGGTTAAAATCGGGCTTGTACCCTGTTCCAACAATAAAGGTTGCGGGCAAAAAAGACCACCTTATTATCATTGGCTTTGGGGTAAACGGTAGAAATGTAGCACGAGCCGCCAGGATAGGAGGTATTCCCTACGTGATCATTGAAATGAATCCTGAAATAGCAAGTGAAGAAAAAGCGAAGGGTGAAACAATACATTATGGCGATGCAACTCAGGAGGCGGTATTACAACACGCAAACATCAAAGATGCGAGAATTGTTGTAGTGGCCATCAACGATCCTACAGCAACTCGTGGAATTGCCGAAATCGTTCGGAGACTTAATCCGAAGGTTCATTTGATCGTACGAACGCGTTATCTCCAGGAGATGAAGCCTCTGTATGAATTAGGGGCCGACGAAGTCATTCCAGAGGAGTTAGAGACATCCGTGGAAATTTTCACCCGGGTTTTGGCAAAATATCTTATACCCAGAGATGAAATCGAGAGGTTCGTAGCTGAAGTGCGATCCGATGGTTACGAAATATTCCGAAACCTTTCTAAAGAGTCGGCATCTTTTTCCGATTTGACACTTCAGCTTCCCGGTGTGGAAATCAGTACATTGCGGGTTGGTGTAAAATCAGCGTTAGCTGGGAAATCGCTAACTCAGATTGAGTTGAGAAAAAAATATGGGGTTACCTTATTGGCAATACGTCGGGACTCACAAATATTGTCCAATCCAGACGGAAACACGCGGGTTTGTGCTAACGATGTGCTTTTTGTCCTTGGACCACCAGATAAGATCGTCGAGGTCACGAGTTTATTCCATGATCCAGAAGATAAGTAAGATGATGAAGCTAATGTTTCAGAGAGTGATTAGCAGGATTTTTCACTTAAGCAGCCATGTTCTCTCTGTGGCGGCATAAATACTTGCGAAAGGGAATGCTTAAACAACTGGTCCAGTCTGCAGAGATGCTCCCCAAAAGAAAATCTCGATGATCATCCACATCACCGTCCCCTATGAAATCCTCATCCAACGTCTCGATGAGCTCATCGGTTTGGGGGTCAATCCGGAGATATATTTTAGCTCTGCGGCCCTGGATACGTGCCGGGACGCGGATGTGCGCCGTCTGGGCAATGCGTTAACAAAGGCCGCCCTCTCCTACACCTTTCATGCCCCCTACATGGACCTGGCCCCCGGTGGGGTGGACAGCAAGATCAGAAGGGCCACCCAGGAGAGACTAGAGCAGGTCCTTCACCTGGCTGCCTTGATCAGGCCCAAGGTCGTGGTCTTTCATCCGGAATACGAACAGTGGCGGCACGGAGAGGCGTTCGATCTGTGGTTTCAGGGGAGTCTTAAGATGTGGACCCCTTTGCTGAGAGAGGCGGAAAAACTCGAGGTGACACTGGCCCTGGAGAATATCTTCGATGAGGGACCGGAGGTCCTCACAAAACTCCTGGAGGAGATCAATTCCCCCCGCTTCGGCTTTTGTTTTGACACCGGTCACTGGCTCATATTCAGCAAATCGGATTGGAGAAAATGGATCGAGGCCCTGGGCAATCGATTGGTTGAGGTACACCTACACGACAATAACGGTGAAAGGGATCAACATCTGCCTCCCGGCGATGGTACATTCGACTTTCCCGGATTCCTTCACCTCTTGAGGACACAACGACTTACACCCCTCTATACCCTCGAGGTCCATCAGGAAGAGGATTTGCCGAGGGCCCTTGAAACGGTGCAGGGATATCTCGCAGCCTCGCACAGTACGTAACGCAACTTTTAATCGATCAACGGTGACTCTATCATGGAGACGAATCTTCTGTTACAGTGGAAGAAGGACCGCGCAGATCATCATTGCAAGGATGGAGAGACCGTGCAAGGAGCCATCGCTCAAGAAAGGGCTGAGGAGATATCTTCGCCTTCCGGATGGTGCAGAGCAGCTCTATCAAGCCTTTTACATCGCCTCCTAACTCCTCATATACCTGGTGGAGCAGGCCCGTTGAGAAGGGAAGATAACGCCGATAGGCCAGGACCACGGCGTTGTTTAATTGCCCTATGCGCCCTGAAAAATCCTCAGCCGTCAACTGTCTACTGAGCTCGATCAAGTCCTGTTGCCCGTGGGCAAATATCTCTTGTCTCGTTCTCAATTTCTCTTCTCGAGATATATCTTGAGCATAGAGCACCTTGAGCGAATCATATAGTCCTTGGAAAAACCCCGCCACCACATCCTCATCCCGGGCACGGTCCTGAGCAAAGTTGTACCAATCTGAAGAGGAACCAAATCGCTCCTCGATAAACATCAGGGTGCCTTTCTCTGCGATAAACGAGGCTATATGCTCGTTGAATTCCGTCTCGCCCTTGAAAAAGACGGTAGTATGGACAAGCTCGTGGATAATGATATTCATAATCACAACGGGGTGGCGATCCACGACGGTGGAATAGAGGGGATCGCTCAACCACCCCAAGGTGCTGAAGGCGATGGCCTGCTGCAGGCAGGTATCATATCCTCTTTCCTCCAGTTTTTTTGTTTCTTTGAGGGCATCCTTCTCGCTGAAAAACCCCTTATACTCCACCTCCCCCACGATGGGAAAACGCCAGGTATACGGCTCCAGACTATCTTGAGGGCAGGCGCTCACCAAATAGATGAGGGCGTCGCCTTTGACCCGATAAAAGGTCTCATAGCAGTTATCGAGGTGCAACCCCAACTGCTGGTGGGAGAATTCCTTCACATCCTGAACAAGGCGTATGCCCTCCTTGATTTCCTCCGAGACTTGCTCATCGCCCAGGACCTCCTGGTGCGGGACACTTCCCCCTAAGATCTTCACCTCACCCCATGCGAGCTTCCCTATATAGAGGGTATGAGCGCAGGAAGTAAGAAAAAGCGGGGCAAACAAAAGGATGATAAGTGAACGCTGTGAAAACGTGATTTTCATACTTTAGAAAAAGGGACAGCTCCTGGTTGAGCTGTCCCTTTCACCTTCCGAACGTATATTCTGAGTTTTAATCCTCCAAAACAAAAATAACCTCCATCCTCACCCGATACTCCGATATCTTGTCGTTCTCGACCGACACCCGAAACTCCGATATGCGCATGCCGGTGATCCCCCTGAGGGTCTTTGATGCCCGTTTGAAGCCCTCCTGAATGGCATCATCAAAACTCTCAGGAGAACCTGCGATCACCTCTGTGACCCTTGCTACTCTGCTATCTGGCATACCCTTCACCTCCTTCCCCTCTACTTCATCACCTCGGTTTATGCCTCTGACCGCTGAGTTGAAACTGATTTAACTATATACCAGAGAGGAGATTTGTCAAGTATGGTTAAAGGTGACTTCCTGTTTATACCTTGACTCTCTCTGTGAACCGCGATATGCATTAGGAGATCTTTGTGATAGTAAGTGAGATGAGTCGTTCTTAGGAGATACTTCTGAAGCGTTACGCAACTATAGACATCGGTTCCAACACCATCCTGCTGTTGATAGGCTGGGCGACAGCACAGGGCCTCCTCGAAGTGGTCTTTGATGGGGGTGAGACCACTCGTCTGGGTAGGGGTTTGCAGAAAGGGGGAAAGCTGGATCCTCAAAGCGTCCATGCGAGCATCGAGGCTTTGAAAGGTTTTGTCTCCCTGTGCGAGCAGAAGGGGGTACAGGAGATTGCTTGTGTGGGGACCAATGCCCTGCGCATGGCCGCAGATGCCGATCAATTTGTCCACCAGATACAAAGAGAATGCGGTATTACCCCTCGTGTCATCGATGAGAAAGAAGAGGCTATGCTTTCCTTTCTGTCGGTGCAGCAAGACCCCCTCATGCCTCACGACGTCGTGGTGATGGATGCGGGAGGAGGAAGCACCGAATACATCTTTCGTAAAGGGGAACCCCCCACTGAGTTACCGCAAAATATCAGCCTCCCATTGGGAGCGGTAAGCCTTACTGAAAAGTTTTTACACGCTGATCCCCCTACCCGTGATGAAATCCAAAAGCTCCAAGAGGAGATCGGAAAATCCCTGCACGATATTCCTCCTGACTTAAAGGGCGAACTGGTGGAAATCGGTGGCACCGCAGTTACTCTTAGCGCCATGCATCTGGGCCTGGATGAGTTCGACCAAGATAATGTCCATGCCCTACACCTTACCATTGATGAGCTGAAGGATCAGGTGCAAATCCTTCAAGAAACGGACCTTGAAGCGAGAAGAAAAATCAAAGGCCTCCCTCCTGACCGGGCCGATATCATCCTGGCCGGGGCCATGATCATCCTCTGTTCCATGGAGCGCTTGAAAAAGGACGCCATCCACATCAGCTCCCACGGTCTCAGATACGGACTTTTTTATCAGGAATTTATGGGTACTAAATAAGATTTGGATTGTTATCAGATGTCTGTTGTTTATTTAAAAAATAAGCTTCGATTTCCGCCTTGTGCAAAACAACATATGCACAGCTTGGAGTGGTTCCACATAGTCGACAGGCCAGATGATAGGCCGAATTTATCGTACCACACTGTGCACATGAATAATGTTCCAGCATCTCCTCAAACCATTTCTCATACCCAACTTCTTTGATGCGGATTTGGGCCTCCCATAACTCAATGCGATGCGGCATGGCGGCTTGAAACTCCTTGAGCGGCCTGCAAGGGTATTCCTCACACTCCGCACAAAAGTCTAATCCTTTCTCCTCCGCACATGCCTGCATTGTGCAGGTCTCGCAATATGCGAAACGCTTTTCTGCTCGACAACCATCGCATTGGAGATCTTTCACCGGGACCTGAAGGTCTTCCGCCATCCTCTTGCGCTCTTCTAGCCTACCTCTCTGAGCAATAAATATCCCACATGCGGGACAAAACAATCCACAAACAGCCACAAGCTTCTTGTCCGGCTGATAAGAATCTTTCTTCATGTACATCAAAGCTCTATCGTTTCTCGTATTTATATGTACCTAAATTTATTTAAAAAACGCAAAAATCATGATGCTTCTTTATGAAGAACTTGACCTGATTTTTTCTGGTTTGATTGTGCTGGTAGATGATCTTGAGCCCCTTGAGCGCAAGGTACTCATCCACGTCATGGTGGAAATAAAAGCTAGAGCCACATGGCAAGAACTGCTTCGTTTCGCTCTATATTCAGGACCGTTAAGTTGTACAGGGGGTCGTTTGATTCTTCCGATATCTCCAACTCCTGCATTGGCAGCCAATTAACGCTTGTGGAGAGTTGTTTAGCATCTACGCGGAGCTTTCGTCCATCCAAAAGGACCAATACTTCCCCATCTTTTTCTACTGTCGTGAGAATTTCTCGTTCTGCCATGATGCCACCCCTCAGGCATTTAACGTATTAGTCTATTAACAGACTACTTCTATACATCTTTTATATTGTAAACCATAATCTTTTGACAATTCAAGCATTATTTAACAAATATACAGGTTATTTTTTTCTTGGGAGATTGCGTTGATAGATGATCTTGAGCCCCTTGAGCGTTAGGAATTCATCCACCTCATGGATGGCCTGGGACTCCGAGGCGATCAAGCTGGCCCAACCCCCTGTGGCCACTACTTTAGGATCGGTGCGGGTCTCCTCCCGCATCCTCCTGACCATTTCATCCACGAGCCCCACGTATCCGTGGAAGATCCCCGATTGCATGCTGTGGACGGTGCTTTTGCCGATGACCCCTTTCGGTTTGAGCAACTCCACCCGCGGCAACTTCGACGCCCGTTGAAACAGGGCCTCCATGGAGATCCCAATCCCCGGGGCAATGGCGCCCCCCCGGTATTCCCCCCGCGCTGAAATAAAGTCGAAGGTCGTGGCGGTGCCGAAATCGACCACAATGAGGGCCTGTTGATAATGCTCATAAGCGGCCACAGCGTTGACGATCCTGTCGGCACCGACCTCCGTGGGATTATCGTACAATATAGGCATTCCTGTCTTAATGCCCGGCCCCACCACGAGTGTCTTGATATGAAAATATCTTTCCGACATCTGTTCTAAGACGGGAAACATGGGGGGAACCACCGTGGAGACGATCATACCGGTGATCTCCTCAGGTTTGATGCCATGCAAGGCGAAGAGGTTGTTGAAGAGGAGTCCAAACTCATCGACCGTCCTCACCGGCTCGGTCACCACCCGCCAATGATGGAGAAGCTCATCGTGTGCAAAAACCCCGCATACCGTATGGGTATTCCCCACATCAATGACAAACAACATCGCTCATCACCCCCTTATGTGTACATCACCTGCCACCACCCTCTTCAGCCCACCCCCTCCCTCTTGTACCAATAAGACCCCATCGTCGTCTATATCAAGGGCTGTTCCCTTGAGCACGGTCCCCATAAAGCTGACCACCACCTCCTTCCCCTCGATCTGAGAGAGCTCTTTCCAGCGCCTCCTGATC
>Ga0307422_1000624_pt1 | contig 19345 bp, 18 predicted proteins | sample SalMarWE160290MG_FD_202153 | JGI IMG/M metagenome (GOLD analysis project Ga0307422, IMG submission 202153) | Salt marsh sediment microbial communities from the Plum Island Ecosystem LTER, Massachusetts, United States - WE1602-90 | ecosystem: Environmental > Aquatic > Marine > Intertidal zone >...
AGCTGCTGAAACTCAGGCAGAAAAAATATCTTCTTCCGGGCAAATACCGACGAAATGAACCCTCTCCCGAATACATTTCAAATTATCTATACAGACCTTCTTATATCAGCCTAAGAACGGCTTTAAGTATCTACGGTATAATTCCCGAATTGGTTCATACCTACGAAGCAGTAACCACAAAAAAAACCGCGAAATGGGATACGCCGATAGGTACTTTTAAATACCATTCTATAAAGGGAAAAAGATTTTGGGGATACACGATTTATCCGAAGGCAGGAAGCACCAACAATCAGAAATCCTTCATGTTAGGGGAACCTGAAAAAGTTCTCCTCGACCTCTTTTTCCTAATTAAAGGAGAATGGACAGAAAAAAGAATAAAAGAAATGCGATTTCAGAATCTATCGATTATAAAAAAGGGGAAACTTCAGAAGTACGCGGAAACGTTCGACAGCCCAAAGGTAAAAAGAGGTGTAAAACGTTTTACTAAAGTTTATTCGAAGGAGATTACATGAAAGAAAGAGCTTTATCTATCGTAGAACAAGAGAAAAATCCCCGACTATCTTTTAATAAACTCCGCGAATATCTTCAACATGTTATTTTAAGGGAGTTATTCGAGCAAGGGGTACTCGATTACATTGTTTTTCACGGCGGTACCGCTTTAAGAATTCTTTTCGATTTACGAAGATTTTCAGAAGACCTGGATTTTCATACGCTGAACAAAAACGAATTCGATTTAGAAAAAGCAGTAAAAAAAATAACGGACCATTTACAGCAACAGGGATACCGATTAAGTGTAACAACAAACTTCAAGGGTACCGTTCAATCGGCTTTTATAAAATTCAACGACCTTCTATCCGAAGCGGGTTTAAGTCGACAAAAAGGAGAAAAACTCAGAGTAAAAATCGAAGTGGATACAAAACCTCCCGAAGGCTATAATACAAAATCTTCTCTAATAAATAAGTATTTTCCCTTTGGGCTTATTCATCATGACAGGGCATCTTTTCTTTCCGGCAAATTACACGCGGTCCTTCAGCGTTCATATACAAAGGGCAGAGATTATTATGACCTCTGGTTTTATCTCAGCAGATGGAAAGACCTCAGCCCAAATTTCGAATATCTTAATAATGCCCTTAAGCAAACCAGATATGAAGGTCCTTCTATAAAAAAAGAAAACTGGAAAAAAGTAACTTCATCAAAAATAAAGGAAATCGACTGGAATTATGTGGTAAGCGACGTAGAACCCTTCGTCGAAAATCAAAATGATCTTAAAGTCTTCTCAAAAAAAACTATGTTAGAATTGTTAAGATAACAACCCATAATTAGCCACAAAGGCACTAAGAACACAAAGAAAATTGGACGCAGATTAACGCAGATTTAACAGGATTTTTTATTTGTTGGTAAAGGAAATTCAGAAAATAAGACCTACCCCTCTATTTATTATTTTCGATATTCTTCACGAAAGAAAGAAAAACCACTTCATTAAAGAAGATATACAACCAGCAGTCTTGATTTTTAAGAGAAATTCTTTTATAACTAAAAATTTTTTTACCTATTTCTATTGGTTTTATTTTTTTCATAGGTTCCAAAACTTCTTCGACTAGTATTGATCGGTATTTAGCAGGACTTTTTGTCCAATCTTCAAGGAAAAAAGATGTTATCTCATAATCTTCACTTAGGATTTCTTTTTCTTTCTTGAAATATAAACCCTTTGTAATTCTATCTATCACGGAACGAATTCTGTCTGATTCTATTTCATATATGGGTTTAATACCTGCAAATATTCCGCCTGTAGTCTGAACTTCTGCTAATTTCAGCCTAGAACGCCATTCTTTTACTTTCTTAAAACCTTGTGGTCTACCAAAAGATCTTATAAGTTTTTTCACTAATTTCCTTGCTTCAGGTTGCATTGCGACTCTTTCATTAGCGACTATTACATTTCTGAAATATCCATCATTTTCTTCAAAACTTTTGTTGCATAGTTCACAACATGGAACAGTAATGAGATTATCAGGTCTGGGAGAGGGAAAAAGGCTTTTGGGCGGTATATGATCCATTGTTTCGGGAAAATTTTTTCCACAGTAAACACACTTATCATTAGTAAATTCCATTGCTTTATACGTACAGTATTAGGTAAAGGAAATAGGGTGTTAAGTTTAAAGAGTTGGCTTTTTTACTCATATATCTTAAATTCATACTAGTTATTTTATAAAAAACTTTTGAAAGATATTTGTCTTCCATTTGTATTAATTATTCTATAATTTTCCTAATTTCCTCAAATATTTCTTGATACAGGCTTAAAAGATTATCAAATGTCTTTTGACAATAATTGTCCAATCTTTCTCCAGATGGCATAGTAGGATAATGCATCGTTGCTTCATTTTCTAAATACGGTTCTTCAATAAAACAATTAAAGTTCTCAAGTCCTGAGTAATGAGAAATTGTATCTCTCCATATAGTCATTTGTTGGATCCATTCTTTTCTGTGATTATCAAATATCTCGGCTAAATCTTGCTCACCAGTTTTCTGAAGTCCTTTTATTATTTTACCTCCTGCCTTGTATTCTGAATTTATATTGTCTCCTGAATGTCTAAACGTACGATAGCTCCTAAGTTGAGGTAAAACACAACCTAATGTTTTAGTTATTAGATCCAGATTACTTTTTACCTGAAATAAAAAGGCTTCAGTCTCGTACACGAGTATCGGATTTTCTGTTTCAATAGTTACGCCCAAAGGAGGAGTAGGATGAACTTTAAATCTTTCAACTTTTTCTTCGATTGTTTTCATAATAACTTTACGATGATAATCTACTGCATATAATTTATGTTTACAATTAAGGATGCTGTTATATAGGTCTTTTTCTTGTTTCTCTTTAACTAGGGAGATTATTTCCTGAAAAATACTTTCTATTTCTTTATTAACATTACTCGATTTTTTTATATCGAGTTTTATTTGTAAAATTCCAGGAAATTCCCTCCAAGTTTTTCCGCCGTTCTTACTTCTTAAGTGGGTATTTTTAGTTTTGTATTCATTACGTGGTTTCGACGAAATTGACTTCTGCTCTAACCAGCAACAGTTCTTATACTTCTTCCCACTACCACAAGGACAAAGTTCATTCCTGCCTACTTTCTCTTCTTCTTTATCCATAATCCAATTTATTTCTTTACATATGTTAAATATGTATAAACCTGATTCCATTTAGTTTCTAATTTTCTAACATCATTGTACCTCATATATTCATCAAAATTAGAAATTAAGATAATGTTTCGCATCTGTAAAAATAAAACCCATACCCAAGTATTTTTTTTCTTATCTTCATCGCACTTTTTTTTCATTATTTTATCTTTTTCTTCGTCGGTTGGCATATAATCAGACCAAATTTCCTCGAAAACAAAGTGATTCACTCTTGAAAGTAACTTGTAGTATTGGTAAATCTTATATTTATTATAGGTTTCAATACCTTCAAGCATTTGTCTTATATTAGGCATATTTTTATATTTTTCTTCATTGCCCGATTGTATTGCCCCTTTAAGAGTTTCTATATACTCCGGTGATTTTGTTATAAGACCTTCTTCAATGAGTTCTAAAGTATTTTTAAAAGAAGTTATTCGAAACCGTTGGGCATTCTTAAAAGGATCTAACATACACCATTCAAAAATAACAGTTCCTTCGAATAAAGACCGTAATAATATTTCGACTGATGAAATTCTATCTTTACTTAACAATAAATAAATTGAATCATAGATATCTGTATTTCTTAGATATAAGACTTCAATCATAAATTTTGAAGCGCCGATTTCTTCACGTTGCAACCATTTTTCATTCAATATATCTTTTGCTTGTTCTATTTCCTCTGCAAAACTTTCTATAATGGTCATTTTTTTTAGGTACTACTCACGCTAAGCTATTTATATATTTATCACATTCTTGTAAAAATAGCTTATACTTTTCTTTTAACTCTTTTTTGTTTTCAATTAAATCGTCAGAGACTTTCTTTTCACATGATGCGACAATTGCACACCAATGAATTGTATCTCTTGCATAATTTGCAATAGGAGGATATTTATTAAATCTACCTATTAATTCGTGGTCGTTAACAAAATTCTTTCTGTACTCTGCTTCCTTTTGATCATATCCCTTCCAGTTACTGGCTAATTCTACTAGTTTACCCAATTCTTCCTTTAATTCTTCTATTTCATTATAACTTTTATTACGTATGTATTTTTTAAATTCTCTCTTTTCGTTCAATAAAGATGTTAAGAGATCTAACAATTTTGTTACTATTATAGTTAATAAAACAATAATTACAGGTACCTTTAACAATTCAATCCATATCATATAACCTCCATAATTTATATCGTTTATATATAAAAAACCACGTGACCTTTTAGTACTAAAATCACATTACCTTCTTTTCGGATTTTGATTCTCTTGCCAATAATTTAAAAATCAAGGCCCGATCCCTTTACAAAAAGAGTATGATAGTAATTACTTTAAATGTTCGCCTATAAATTGGCGTATACCACGCAGCATATCTTTAACATCGTCCTTTGAATACTCAGAGAACTCACCATGATCGGCATAATTCCTTATGTCAATGTAGGATTGAACTTTCTTCCGCATTAACTTATTATAAAGTTTTGCATCGGCACATTTCTGATTTAATGAATTTAAATTCTCACTCTCTTTTAATTTTACATTATTATTTACAGCAATCTCTTTAAGACAGTTTTCGAGTACTGCACCACCCAAAGAAGCTGCGGGGTCTTTATAGTTATTTTCAAGTAAATGTTCCGCCATTTCTAAGAAATCATCGAAAACTTCTGCAGAAATAAGGTTTTTTATATCAAATAGATAACCATTTTTAATATCTTCTTCTAAAGAATCTAAAATAGAGAGTCCTATTTCAACATCTCGTATGCGTGCAAACTTAACCATTTCAAAAAACCTTTGTGTATAGTTATGATTATTTCCCAATGTTTCAATTAAAAAAGTCTGGACTTGGGCTTGCCATCCAACGAAACGGCCTGCGGAGGCCTTACCATAATTAGTTAAGACAGAACCTTTAGCCCTTAAACTGCTAATACGCTGAATGATTTGTTCTTCAAGTTTCATTTTATCGACTATTAATTCCTTTCTTAACTCCTTCTATTATTTAAGGACATGAAGATAAGTTTTTTCTACTCATACAACATACCTTTCTTATACTCATAGTATGAAATTTAAAAAATCATTCCCATAAGTCAAGGGGCGCAATGCGTAGCATTGCGAGTCATTAATCAATACAAATTATCCCATCTTTTTGATTTTCTTTTAAGGTTTTTATAAAATCGAACCCAAATTCAAACCATTTATATAGATTAATTTTCCTGCTGCCATCTTCATTCAATTCGAGTGTAATTAACTCATCTATACTATCTGAATCTATATCTCTAAAGTCAAAATCAATTAAAGGAGAATTCACTCGCGAACCTAACCACTTAGGATATATATATGGACCTCGACTATTGTAAATAAACAAACGATTAGAAACCACTGTATCGTATCTCGTCCTCTTCCATACTCCCACACATATTTCAAATTCGTTATCTCCGTCAATATCCGCTTTCATTATTTTCCAGGGATAAAATGTATGGGGATCTATAAAAGGGCCAATAAATCCGGTATCGGTTATTGTTGCAGTAATTATTCTTTCTCCAAATGTCAACTTTTCATCTCCAAGAATGCCATACAAATGTAACCCCAATGAGTCATTTATAAAACAACAATCTTTCAAGTTTTTCCCCTCAGGTAAATCTTGCGAAGAAATAATTTCTCCAGCACTATCTTTAAGCAGAATTTTCTCACTTGAAGCGGTAACACTTACTTTAGAATTTTCACAACGACAAATAGGCTTTTTAAAGGAAAAAGAGGTATCGATTTTCACAAATAACTTATTATTCTTTTCGCAAAAATGCGTTCCGAATTTATCTGAAATTCCAATAATTGTATTCATTATTTTCTTTCTTTCTTCTTTCTCTGCAATTCTCGGACAAGATTTTTCAAGAATAACCGGAACGAAACAAATTGAATCGATGTCTCCCTTTTTAAACACGCATTTAAATATTGCACTTTGACATTGCTCAACTTTATGTTGGTCAAAAACAAAATTTCCCAAACTGTAGATGATTGGTCTTTCCTTATAAATTTCAACGCTTTGAAGCACGTGGGGATGATGTCCAAGAATTAAATCCGCCCCTGCGTCTATTATTTTATGTGCTTTCTCTACATGGTCTATTCTTGGGTATCTATTAAATTCAATTCCCCAATGAAAGGAAACAATAATGAAATCAACTCTATCTCTAATATTTTCAATTTCTATTACTATCTCTTCTGTAGTGGCGTAAGCAGGCCCGGCTTCTCTCTCAATATATACTATTCCATCGGGAAGCATATCTAGAAAGGCAAAAAAGGCAAATTTAAGTCCGTTTTTAGTTATTATCCTTGCCCTTCTCGCCTCTTTCTGGTTTTCGCCTCCACCAATCGGAAAAAGACCTTTTTCTGAAAGCAATTGACTTGTTTTAATAAAACCTGTCCTGCCATAATCGAGTGTATGATTATTCGCGACAGAAATTATATTAAATCCGGAATTAACAATACCATTAACATAAGAAGTGTCCGCACAAAAGCTAAATCTCTTAGCTATTGGGTTACCTTTTTCGGTAATTGGACATTCCAGGTTACAAAAAGCTAAATCGTGTGAACCGACTATATTTCTTATATATCTAAAGGGGTAATCAAAATCATTATTGTCAATTATATTTCGAACACCTCTATCCAGGAGAACATCTCCAACAGCACAAAAACTTACTCTCCCCGAAGGTGGTTTAGTACCAGCTATCGATACAAAAAGTAAGAAAACTAACATCCGGAATCGTAATAGAGTTTATACCATCCCGGTTCCTGTTTACCGATTTTACTTCTAATATTCCACGGCACATAAGAAGGCTGTGGCATCTCCGGTTTTTTCTCTTCAGACTGGAAATATTTAATCCATTCCGGCTGAGAGGGAGCTTTACCTTCCTTTAACATCTCTTGCCACTTTTCATCTGTCAATCGGTCACCTATAGGCTGAAGAAATTCATAATAAGAAAAGACTCCACCTCTCATTAATTTTAATCTTCCGTCAATTTCCACAGCTACATATATTTCATGAGCAAAACCAACTGCTTCTTCAAGCGCACCAGCAGGTCCATCCGGCATTTTCCCAGTGTGTATATCGGCAATAACCGGAATATATTGATCGGGGCCTTCTGCGTAAGTTATAGGAGGATTGACCTCTTTTACTTCATTTGTAAGGTTTTCCAACAACGAACCAAACCGTCTTATCTGCTCATACTCTTGAAGAGTTCTTGGTTCATTATTCAGCTCTTTTATCGAAACTTCCTTTAGGAAAACCACTGCTTCGGTAAATCTGCTAAAAAGGTCTTCATAGGACGTAAGAAGTTCATGTTTAGTTAATTCTTTATTGGTAAATCCGAGAAGCTCTATAATCCTCTGGTAAAATTCTACATTCGGTTCTACGTAACCTTTCGGCGGTTCCGGAACCCATTCCCATACTTCTTCCATACCATCTCCACACTCGGCAGCATAACTAGATTTCGCGTAAAGGATTACATCGTGCCTTAGTTCCGCCCAGCTGGAAAGAGCCGTACTTAAGTCTTTTGCTACCCAGGCTTCATTTTTCATAAAGAAGGGATAATCGTGCTCCGCAGAGAGTTCAAGAAGCGATTTCAAACACCATATCCAGTTAAAATAGAGGTTTACTCTCCAGTCTTTTTCTTGCAGTTTTGAGAACTGTTTCTTGAGCAAATTCAAAGTATCCGGATATTCGGGAAAATTTTCCCACGAATCTTTATACTTATTAAGCATTAAATCCTCTGCCAGTTCACTGCCAAATACAGCCATCGCATCTAGACCCATTGGGAAAACCCGTTTCCTTGGAATCGATAAACGTTGTAATATTTCAGAATCCGGAATATATCTTTGCCCCATAAATCTGAATTGGGCACCCTGGGGTCCCCAGATAAACTGCTTTATTTTCGTTTTTTCCTCGAATCTTTCTTTCAGAATTTGCTTTACTTCCTTGAGTTTATCTGCATCGGGAAATTTTTCTAAAGAATAATCCTCTCCAAACACTTTTTCTATAGCATACTTAATATCTTCAGGTCCAAGGTCATCGGAAGCTCCAACATAAAAAGAAGTCATATCATAAATTATTTCCCATTCTGGCAGTAGATTATTTGAATACAAATGATGAGTGATTAGCAAGGCCTGAGTAAGTTCTGTATCGTAAAAGTCGGTTTTTGAATTAATATGTAGAGAATATGTCCCATACCAGAGCATTCCCATAAAATACTTTTTCAGTATATCACTTCTCGTGTAATGTCCTCGGGGTACAAACTGCGAGTAATCGACTTTATACTCATAGTTTGAATCTTCATCCGGGTTTAGTATTATAGGGGATCCAAAACCTGAATGAGCTTTACATTTGGAAATTTCCTTCTTAACTATAGAATCTACCATAGAAGGTACTTCTGAAGAATCACCTACAAGAAAGTACTGAGGAACCGAAAAAAACGCGATATTTCTCCTGGATGCTTCCTTTAATGCCGGATTTTCTGTTGAATTATAAGTTTCCAGAGAAAGCTTTTTCATCTCTTCGGTAAGATTTTTTATTATATTGTAGAATTCTTTTTCCTCCAGCTTTCTGAGAGTGAAATCAAAGAAAAGATGATAGAGTTCCAGGATTACATCTGTGGTTATAAAATTAGGTCGTCCAGCATAATCATTTTCCTCATATACATTATACATTTGTCCATAATTTGCAGGAGTTACAACAAACCCATTTTTAGAAATTCTATCTGTTTGTTCTTTAGTAAAATCGCCAAACTGAAATTTGTTAACTATATTTCCCCATTTTAAGCCAGACGGACTGTAATTTTCCTTCAACAATTCTTTTTCTCTTTCTAAAATAATACCCGCGTTTTTCAATTCAGTTGCAGAAAGACTATCATCACTATAATTTCTGCTAGGCTCATACCAAGATTTCCCCTTAAAGTAACAAAAAATTTCATAATTTTTAAAAGGTCTCCCGTGCCTCGCAAAAATTTCATTTCTCATAAGGTAGAGTTCTTCTAGAGTTTTATTCTCCAGGTCACCGGGATTAATTGCTTTAACAGTTTCAGCTATAACAGAAAAAGAAAAGAAAAAAATTGCTAAAAGTAAAAAAACTTTCGGGTTTTTCATACTTACCTCCTTAATTTAATTATGTTAATTTTCTGAGTCAGGTCTAGTTTTTTGAATTTTTATTTTTCTATCCAGAATACCTAGTCCTTATACTCATAGTATGAAATTTAAAAAATCATTCCCATAAGTCAAGGGGCAGTGGGTGCTTCGCACCGGTTAAATAGTTGAATGGTTAAGTGGTTGAGTGGTTGAGTGGTAAAAACAAAAGATAGCTAACTGCTGACCGCCGACGATCAGACACCCCACCCCCTTGACAAATCTGAAAAAGCTATTATATTACTTTATATAACAAAGTACTTTGTTTAGATAGAAGTTCATTTTAAATTAACGTTAAGCAATTAGGAGGGAATATTATGAGATATAAAATTTTAGTTTTGTTAATGTTATTTGTTTTTTGTATATCTTACGCCTACGAAACGGAATTTCCGGAATTAAAAAATTCCACTACTGCTGTGGGGTATTCCTTTTGCGCGACGGTGCTACCCAGCGTACCCCTTATGCTTTGCGCCGGTTTTGACGATGGCGATGAATCTCTCGCGGTTGGAAGTTTTATTTTAACCGTTTCCGGGATTGTTATCGGACCCAGCGCGGGCCATTTTTACGCAGGCAACACAAGAAGGGGTTTTATATCTGCCGGTTTCAGGACAATCAGCGGCGGTGCGTTTCTTTTAAGCAGCTGTGGGATCTTAAGCGTTGTTAATGACGTAAGTTTCGGAAATGTGGAACTTTATATTGGAATTGCTATAGTTTCGGGTATAGCTACAGTCGGGTCCATTGTATTTGATATTTGGACCTGCCCGAATTCAGTCGAAAAATACAACCGTTCAGTTCGTGATTACAGAGGTTTTTATTTGTCGCCTGAAATCGATATAAAAGATGAAAGTTATGGATTATCGCTTTCGTATAGGTTTTGAGCTTGGAACAGCGGGTCTTAATTTTGCAGATTTAGTTTGAATTTTAGTGCTTCCGGTTTTTAAACTCGGAGACGTCGCGATTAATATAGTATTGGGGCTAAGTGTTTTCACTCGGTAACCCATACCTTAATCGTATCCAGTACAACTGCTCCGATTACTCCCATTGCAAAATCCTCATCGAGCTGGTCGTAATCGAAATAAACGTCTGATTTAAAGCAATTCTCATCCATCGCCATGACTGCTAAGGTATAAAAAGTGTCAACGTTAGGGAATAGATATTTAGCAGAGAAAACACTAAGAGAAGTATCCTGCGTCAACAAAGAAGTATAAAAGGAGTCTATCTCTCCTTCAAAGAAAACACTGGCGGTATACATGTCATCAAAAGACCCTTCGCAGCTGTTCCAGTAAACAATTTCAGGACTGTCCAGAGAAATTGTATCTCCGTTTGAAGGAGAATAGATTAAAAGAGAACCAGGAGTATTTACTTCCTTTTCTATTTGATGTCCTTCAATGTTTACTTGAATAAAATACCTGTTGTTATATTTCACCCACATAGAATCGTTGCTATAGTATATACCGATCGTATCCGACTCGCTGAAATTAAAAGTGTCTTGCTGCTCATCTATTGCTATTATTTCTGCGTCTGATATACCTTTAAAACCTTCCGGAATCGTTGCATCCAATCTATAGGTAGAATCCACATAAGCCTTTTGAAATTTCATTTTCGGTTTAAGAACCAGATTGATTACGTACTTGTGTTCAAAAGGACCTTCGGTGACGCTTCCGCAGGAAACGAATAAAAGAGAAATTAAAAAGAGTGTAAATATTAATTTATATCTCAAATCCAAATCCTTCGTTAAAATCTGTATATGAACTCTACAGACGGTACAATAGGCAGCATATTAAAAGTTTCTCTGAGGGGCGGTTCTTCGTCATAGTCGTAGTAATAAAACCACACGTTTTTGCGGTTCAAAGCGTTGTATAAGCTGAGTTTTAAATCCAATTCATTATTGCCAAAATAAAAGGGTTTGGTAGCACTGATATCCAAACGCAAATAGGACGGTAACCTGAACGCGTTTTTCTCACCTTTCAACTCCATCCACCAGCTAGTATTATCATTATCGTAAGGGGTGCCTGATTCTATATAACGATATCTCCCCAGAGAGGTAGTGAATGGATTTCCCGTAGAGAAAGCGAATTGAACGCCGACTTCCCATTCTTTGGGAAGCATAGCAAAAAGAATCAAATACAGGTTGTGGGTCCGGTCCCATACTGACGGGTAGTATTCATCGCCGGATTTCATCCTTGATTTAAGAAACGTATAGGAAAGCCAGCCTCTTAATTTTCCTATCTCTTTTTTTAATAGAAAATCGATGCCATAGGCATCGCCTTCGGTTTCATCAAACATTGTTCTGTAGTAATCGTTTGCATTTTCAATGTCGATTTCCGCATCCTCGCTCATTTTGTATAACCGGTTATAAATCCGGTAATAACCTTCGAGTGAGAAATAGAAAGATTCGTTTAACCACCCTTCATAACCGAGATTAAAATGATGAGCTTCCTCAGGACTGTTCTCTCCGCCAAGAGGAATCAGGTAGTAAAAAGGAAGGCTCATGCCTCCAGTTTCCGACTCTCCGGGAACTAAAGGAACCTCATATTGATGGTAATTGCCAAGGGAAATTGTCAATGCCTTTATTTCATTTAGAAAGTATTTCGCAGACAACCGGTAAGATCTAAAAAAAGCACTTTTGTTCTGATCGAACTCTACACTCTCGGAATAATAATGCGTAAGGGCTATACCTCCTGAGAGAAGCAAATCTTTCATAGGAGAGAATTCATCTTCTGCAAAGCCCATTGTTCTGTTGCTCCAAATGTCCTTGTATTCATAATTTATGCCCATATTGCTGCTAATATCATATTTAAAAGGACGATATTCATCGTTTAATCCAAATTTCAATTTATGTCCTCTGAATGCACGCGAATAATCCATTCCGAGGGTAGCTATATCGATAACTCCGTTTGTAACAAAAATAGTATCCATAAAACCAAAATGAAAACTATGTTTGCTAAATCCGCCCGAAAAATGAAGTAGGGATTCGTTATCGCCGGAATGAAATATATTTACTCCCATAACGTTATTATCCCAATCTATACCTACAATCTGGACATCTTCATTATCCTCGTCTCTCATATCGAGGAAATCTTTACTTTTGAAACCGCTTAAGACAACGGTCCAACTGTTAGTTATATCACTCTCTATATGTAAATATCCGTCATAGAAATAATAAGGCATTTCATCCGGGATTATTTTGTCTATATAAGTTCTCCTGACAGTAAAGAGAAAATTCGTATTTAGATAAGGTACAGGGCTGCCAATGGTTGCTCCGGCGGATAAAAATCCCAGAGAAAAAACACCTGTAAGTCCTTTTATGTCTCGATCTACGCCTTTTGTTTTAACGTCTAAAACGGAAGAAAGAGCCGCATCGTATTCTGCCGGAATTCCGCTTTTGTGCAATTCAATGTTTTTTATTGCGTTAACGTTAAAAGCAGAAAAGATACTGGATAGATGAAAGGGTTTTAACAGAGGAATATCATCGAGTAGAACTAAATTCTGGTCCGGGCTTCCTCCTCTTACAGCGATATCAGTTGAGTAATCCGATGCTTTTGTGATTCCGGGTAGAGTTTCTAAAGTACGCATTAAATCACCTTCCTGGAACGAAGGTAAAATTAGCATATCATCAGTGGAGAGGGAAGCAGGGGTAATGGCGGCTGATTCCCTGAATTTTTTTCTCTTTGCAGACACTAATATACCCTGCGATTTCAAAGTTGTTATACTCATTGCTATATCTGTCTTTACGTAATCCTTACCAAAAAAAAATATTTCTCTCTCAACTTTTTTATATCCCATCATAGAACAGACAAGTTTGACTTTTTTCAGTGTATCGGGCAGTATTATGGTGTAATATCCATCGTTATCCGTAGTGGTCCCCATTTCGGTTCCTTCAATCACAATGTTGACCATGGGCAGAGGTTCCTTTGATGCTGCATCGAAGACAGTACCCGTTACAACTTTGTATCCCCCGGCGCTTAAGATTAAACAAATGAGCAAATACATCATTTACTAAAAAACCACTCTGTTATATTTACAAAGTAAAGCAGGAGCCAACCAGGGCATACTTCTCTCAATAGAATATATACCTCATTACAATCGAATAAGAGAGGGTGTTTGCGGTTATATCAACATTATCCCGCGTGAAACTGAAATGATTATAGGAAAGATTGCTTTCCACACTCCATCTGTGAGTGAACTCGTACCCCACCCCTAAAGTTCCTCCAACACCCAAATGTATATCTAAATCTTTTATATCTTCTTCAAATTCAAAAGGTAAATACCATATAGCGAGACCTATTCCCGCGTCGAAATAAAAAGAGGGATGAAATTCTTTTAAGTAGTAACTGATGCCCAAACCTTGTAACCCATTCAATATAATTTTCCTATCAGAATCCACTTCTTTTCGGAAGTAAATCCCTGGTGAAAGTAAAAGAATCATCAAATGGTTATTGGGCGCGTAACCCATTTTTCCAACCATAGAGATTCCTCCTTTAGTAATATTCTCGGAAGATTCAACAGGACTCCAGTATTGCATTTTCTCGGGATATTTAGTGAACCCGTAACCCAGATCAAAGTCAAAGATAAACCCCTGGCGTTCACCTCCGCTTAACAACAGAGCTTTTGAGAAAAGTAGTACTGAAAGTGTTACTAATAATTCAGGAAAAATCTTTTTTGACATAATTCGCTCCTTTTTTAAAGTTTTAATAACCGCCTATAAAGTATAATTAGAGCGTACAATTCTGTCAATGCTTTTGCTGGTAACAAAAAACCAAACAAAAAATCCTGTCGATTTTGTTAATCCTGTCTGAATTATTGTTAGGGGGGTTAGGAAGTAAAAAAATCCTTTTTAATCTGCGTTCATCTGCGTCCTATTCTCTTAGTGCCTTTGTGTCTCTGTGGCAAAATTTTCGCTTGACATATGCTGTATTCGAGATAGATTTTATCAACTTTACTATAAACAATATAAATTGGGAGGTATAATAATGCATAATAATTTGAGTCTGGTTCTTTTTGCCGTCTTCGGATTGATGATTTTGATGTGTACTTCTAATATAAAAACCGTTAAATCAAACAAGGAATTTCCAATAAGAACCGGTGTAAACGTTAGTCACTGGTTATCGCAGAGTGATGAGAGAGGAGAAGAACGAAAAAAGTATATTACAAAAGCCGATTTTGACACAATCGCATCTGTAGGATTCGACCATGTCAGAATACCCGTTGATGAAGAGCAGCTGTGGGATTCGCTTGGAAACAAAGAAACCGAAGCCTTCGAATTGCTTCATAATGCGATAAAATGGGCGCTTGCGGCTGATTTAAAGGTAATCGTGGATTTACATATCATCCGTTCTCATCATTTTATTGCCGAATCGAATCCTTTATGGACCGAACCCGCCGAACAGGAAAAGTTAGTTGATTTGTGGAGACAGCTCTCAGAAGAATTGATACAGTATCCGAATAATATGGTGGCTTACGAAATACTGAATGAGGCTGTTGCGGATGACCCGGATGATTGGAATTCTCTCCTTAAGAAAGTCATGTCGGAAATCAGGGAGAAAGAACCGGAAAGAAAAATAGTGGTCGGTTCAAACAGATGGCAGATTCCTTCGACTTTTCCCGATTTGAAAGTTCCTGAGAATGACCGGAATATTATTCTGAGTTTCCATTTCTATACGCCTATGGCGCTTACACATCATCTGGCGTCATGGTCTCCTGTCGCCGAATATACGGGAGAAGTAAATTATCCGGGACAGATTGTTGATTCATCACATTATAAAGAACTTTCGGAACCGACTGTTAAAGCAATGAGAGAATATTCCAACGGTTATTTTACGAAGGAAATTCTCGCAGAACAAATGTCTCCCGCAATAAAAGTGGCAAAAGATAAAAATTTGCCTTTATATTGCGGTGAATATGGCGTTTATCCGACGATTCCCGAAGATATTAGTTTACGCTGGTATAAAGACATTTGCGATATTTTTAATTCCAACAATATTGCATATTGCCACTGGTGTTATAAAGGCGATTTTCCTGTTGTAGGTGAAAATAGCGTTCCAAATCGCAAACTTGTTTCTATTTTAACGGCTAAATAAAAAGGAGGTATAGTATGAAAAGGTTTGTATCTTTATTGGTACTGCTTTTGTTAGTTAGTTTTACAATAACGGGGTGTAAAGGGGACAAAAAGGCAAAGGAAGCTGGGGAGACAAGCACAGAGAAAAAGATAGAAGAGAAAGTTGATGCTGAGGATCTTTTGCTAACGGAAAAAGAGGTGAAAGCTTTCTTAGAAGCTTTGCCAGTCTTTGTCAAAATTACAAAACAAAAAGAAAAGGAAGTTAGACCCTTAGCTGAAAAGGAAAACTTGTTGAATGAGATGAGGATTGTGGGAGAGTTTAAAGAATACAAAGAAGAGATTGATGAAGCTTTAAAGGAATATGGGTTTACCCTTGAAAGTTTTGCTTCTGCTTACGGTAAGGTTATGAGCGCTTTTGTTTATGGGCAAATGGATAAAGCACTGGAAGGAGCCGGCGAGAGTGTGAAGAAAATGCTCGATAATCCTCTTATACCTGAAGCAGAAAAAGAGGAGATAAGAAAAAGTCTCAAAGAAACTGAGGAATCTGAGGAGATGAAAGCCTGCAAAGAGAACTGGAAAATTGTTAAAAAATATGAAGGCGAAATAAAGGAAATACTTAAAGAGAATTAAGTCTTTCTTAAGCCTTTCATAGTATTCAGAACACAATATTAAGGAAAGTTAACCTGTTAGCAGGATAGGAGCTTTTGCCAGAACGGTTAATAGAAGTATCTTTTTCTTTTCTGTTTTCTCCTGTTCCGGACCCATCCCGGAAAATCTTGGCAGCAATATCATAGGCAAAATCTGGTACAGGGAAAAAAATACTGTCTCCGGATGTAGAAATTAAAGTATCTTCGAGGATTCCTCCGGGAGGGTACGTATTCCAGATTTCAACGTTGTAAGATCCCGAGGATAATCCTTTTACAATAGCATTTACTCCTGATATTACCCCGGACCCTTGAGTCCCTGTAAGATGATTTATGTCGTAGAACCAGAGATACCCACCCGAATTATCAGTTAGACCCTGTACTCTTGTGAGGGGGATATCCAAACAGGTTAAAATATACTGTTCTGCAATAAACCAATCCTCTCCCGCGTTATAAACTCTGATATGATGGGAACCTGGACTTATCTCTACTCAGTAAATCCTTTCGTCTCCGGGAGAGAGAACTTTATCCGGGATAGGTGAAGATGAGAAATCAAGAAAAATCTGTAGGTGTACGTAACCGGCAGAGGATATCTGTTTTATATCTACTCCCATTTTACCTGAACGGGTTGCATTGACTACGAAAACGGCTTCTCTACCCATATCGGGATGAAATGAACCCTGTATAAAAGAAGAAAGCGCTTCCATGCCAGGTGCTTTTCCATCGGATTGAACCACAAAAGAATCCTGTAGGGAAGCAGACCAGTCCAGACCGGGGAACAATGAGGTAATTGTGTCACTTGGTCCGCCGGATAATGAAATATTAGGTTCTATTCCAAAAGTACGATTTGAAAAAGTTTCTCCTTGATTCCACGAATCTAAGTTAAGTGGTTGAGTAGTTTTTTGGGATTTAGGAAAAACGTCAATGTAATTTTTTTGTTTTTTTTCTCCGTGTTCTCTGTGTGAGATTAATTTGGTGGTGCGAGTTGGTTTTTAAACAAATAAAAATATAATTTTTTGTTTTTTTTATCAGTGTATATCCGTGTTCATCCGTGGCTAATTATTTGGTGTGTGGGGTGGCTTTGCGTTCTCTGTGTCTTTGCGGTGGAATTATATTTTGAAAAGTTTTCAGCTTAAATACGAAACACTCCCGGAATAGAAGACTTTTTCGGTGTTTTCATTTGCTACTTTTATTCCGCCATCCGGTTGTATAGCGACAACTTTACCTGTGAATGTTTCCTTGCCGTCGGTTATTTTAACCTTCTCGTTTAAAGCGCCGCTTAGTTTTATATATTTTTTGTGAATTTCTTCAAGATTGTTTTTTTCTTTTGCAATTCTTTCAATAATTTCTTTCGCAATTACTTCAATGTCGAGCTCTTTATGTAATGTGTCTTTTGAGGTGATTACGATATCTTTAAGAGGTATAGGGAAATCGGAATTACTTAGGTTGAGGTTTAATCCAATTCCTATTATAAATTTACCCTGCACTTTTTCGATAAGAATACCGCCCAGTTTTTTTCCTTTTAGGATTATGTCGTTAGGCCATTTAATGTTAGTTAAAAGGCCGTGTTTTTCGAGAACCTCACATGTAGCAGTTGCGCAAAGCTGAGTGAGAGCTCCCGCATTAGCGGAGAAATTTTTAACCAATATTGAGAGCCACAATCCCCCTTGGGGCGAAAACCAGTTTTTTGCATTTCTTCCTCTGCCTGAAGTTTGTATTTTTGCAATAAAACTATCAAAGTCGTTAAGTTTTTCTAAACGCTTTTTAATCCACTCATTGGTAGAATCAACTTTCTCTGCTTTTATTAATCTTGACATAAGTTACTCCTTGAGTCTATATTATATTATATAAATCGAAATTCGCAATCTTTTTCAAATAAAAAATATTAACACACAAAATCCAACCTACAAAGACTTTTTTAACCACGAAACACACTAAATACACGAAACCACACCACACCCCAAATTTTATTGTGTTTAATTTAAACCCATCACACAACCCAAATTTTTTAACATGTAGAACATGTAGATATTGTAGGTTTTCTCTTCGTCATGTCTTAAGAGCATACCGCTTAGTAAAAGCGCTTAGGTTTCTAAGGAAGATGTCTCTTCCCGCCCAGTTAATCGGGGTATGGGCGAAGAGCAACTTAAATTCTTTTTTCGATAAAGTTTGGAGATATTCTATGGATGGGTTTATTATTCTTTCGTCAGGGATGAATTCTTTTGTTTTGGTCATGGTTGCTGTCGAATTGAAAGGACATACTTCCTGGCATATATCGCAACCGAATATATAGTCATTCTCATCCGTTGGGAACCATGAGGGTAAATCATTTTTCTTATTAACAGTATGAAATGCCGTGCATTTTTCTATGTTAAGAGAGTACGGTGCAGTGAGAGCTTTACTTGGGCAAGTCGTAAGGCAAATCTCACAATCCTGGCATCTATTGGTCCCTTTTTTGTTTTTTTTTAGTTCAATATCAAGAAGTATTTCTCCTAAGAATATCCAGGACCCGAATTCTTCTGTTATTAGAAGTGTGTTTTTTCCAATCCACCCGAGGCCCGCTCTCTCGGCTAACTCTTTTTCAAGAAGGGTTCCGGTGTCCGTATAATATTTCGTTTTTTTTGTTTTGGTCTCTTCTTTTATAAATTTTGAGAGGAGAAATAATTTTTCCGAGATGACATTATGGTAGTCTTTCCCCATGGCATATCTCGATATACGGACTTCTCCCTTATTTAACGGAGGGAAGAAACCCTGCCAGTAATTCACGCCCAGCACAACAACGCTTCTCGCCCAGGGAAATTTTACTCTGGGGAAAAGTCTTTCATCTTCAGTTTCCCTTAAATATACAATATCTCTATTCATGCCTTTTTCGATTGCCTTTCTGTATTCCTTTTGATAAATGGAAGGGTTAAGGTCGGTTATTCCTACAAGGTCAAATCCGATCTCTCCCGCTTTTTCCTTTATTTTTCTTTCTATGTTCATAATGGTTCGTTCAACACTTCGAAAGCGGTCTTTATTTCGAAGCCACGGCGTTTAAGATATTCGAGGATTTTTTTCTTTGAAGCCTTATTGTTACCATATTTCTTGATTGCTTTTTTAAAAGCTTTTCTGGCGTTTTCTTTCTCGTCAACCGATTGCAGCAAATTTTCTATTTCAGCTTCCTCAATTCCTTTATCCTTTAATTCCATCTTAAGAGCGAAATTCCCCTTGGGATTGATTTTGTTTCTGTCTTTTATCCAGGAGAGAGCAAATCTATGATCATCGATTAAATTTGCTTCTTCAAGGTCATTCAAAACTTTTGTAGCGATTTCATTCTGGACGC
>Ga0307422_1000625_pt1 | contig 19320 bp, 13 predicted proteins | sample SalMarWE160290MG_FD_202153 | JGI IMG/M metagenome (GOLD analysis project Ga0307422, IMG submission 202153) | Salt marsh sediment microbial communities from the Plum Island Ecosystem LTER, Massachusetts, United States - WE1602-90 | ecosystem: Environmental > Aquatic > Marine > Intertidal zone >...
TTTGCCAACCCAGGGGCTGAGGAAGTGCTAGGGTTGAGTCCGGATGAGGTGACTGGGCGCACATATAATTCCCCGGAGTGGCGTATCACCGATTACGACGGCAAACCCTTTCCTGAAGAACAGTTGCCTTTTCGACGGGTGATGGATACAGGGCTGCCGGTATACGATCTGCGCCATGCCATCGAATGGCCTGATGGGAGGAGGGTGTTGCTCTCCGCAAACGGCGCACCACTCTTTGATAACGCTGACAAAATAGAAGGAGTGATATGTACGATTCAAGATGTGACCGAGCAGATAAGGGCTTCGAAAGCCCTAGGAGAAAGTGAGCAACGCTACCGTACTCTATTTGAGCAATCAAGGGATCCCATCTATATCAATACCCGAGAGGGTGCGTTTCTTGATGTCAATCAAGCATTCCTTGAACTCTTTGGCTATACAAGAGAAGAAATAAAAAGCTTAAAAGCCGAAGAGCTGTACATGAATCCCAATGACCGGACCAGATTTAAGCAGCAAGTGGAAAAGGCAGGCTTTGTAAAGGATTTTGAAGTCAAGTTCCGTAAAAAAGATGGAACTGAGATAGACTGCTTGATGGCTTCAACTATCCTGAAGGCTGAAGATGGGAGTATTGTGGGATACCATGGCATTGTTAAGGACATAACCGAACGAAAGCGGGCGGAGGAGGCGCTGAAGGACGAAGTGACCCGGCGGCGTATTTTGGTAGAGCAATCCAGAGACGGGATCGTTATCCTCGACCAAAACGGCAAGGTATACGAGGCGAACCAGCAATATGCCGATACGCTCGGTTACTCAATGGAGGAAGTCCTTCAACTCCACGCGTGGGACTGGGATACCCAATTTCCGCGGGAGCAATTATTGGAAATGCTTCGGACAGTCGACGATACCGGCGATTTCTTCGAAACACGCCACCGTCGAAAGGACGGCACGTTCTATGACGTTGAGATCAGCACCAATGGAGCTGCGTATGGAGGGCAGAAGCTGATTTTCTGTATATGCCGCGACATCACCGAACGCAAGCAGGCAGAGGCAAAGATCAAAGAATATGCTGAAAACCTTGAAAAAATGGTTGATGAGCGAACCAATGAACTTCATTTGGCGAAAGATGAAGCCGAAGCCGCCAATCATGCAAAGTCTGATTTCCTGGCCAGCATGTCACACGAATTGCGCACGCCGCTGAATGCGATCATAGGTTTCTCTGAGGTCTTGCGAGATCAATACTTCGGCAAGCTCAACAAGAAGCAGGCGGAATACGCCACCGATGTCCTCGAAAGCGGGAAGCACCTCCTCTCCTTGATCAACGATGTCCTGGACCTTTCCAAGATTGAAGCAGGTAAGGTTGCACTGCAACTGTCTGAGGTGAGCATAAAGGAACTTCTGAAAAACAGCTTGATCATGGTCAAGGAGAGATGCATGCAACATGGAATCAATCTCAAGGAGAACATCCCGCAAGACGTAGCCGGTCTAGAGATTGTGGCAGATGAACGAGCGATCAAACAGGTCATGTTCAATCTTCTCTCTAATGCTGTCAAGTTTACTCCGGACAACGGCTCGGTTCGCGTGGAGGCGAATTTGATTTCGGATTTCGATGAATATTTATCTCGTCAAGACACAAAGACACAAAGAGAATTAAAAAATTCTCAATCTTCAATCGACAATCTTCAATCATCAATCCTCATCAGCGTAGCTGACACCGGCATTGGCATTACCCCTGAGGATCAGAAGAAAATCTTCGACGAATTTTATCAGGTCAAGGGCCGTCTGACGGATAAGACACCCGGCACAGGGCTAGGCCTCTCTTTGTCAAGGCGACTTATCGAGATGCATAAGGGGAGGATATGGGTAGAGAGCAAGGGAGAGGGAAAGGGAAGTAGGTTCAGCTTTATGCTGCCCATAGGGATTGACGATTGAGGAAATTGAATATTGATAATTGTCGATTGAATATTGCGAACTACGAATGGAAACAGAAAAGCTGAAAGAGAGGACAAAATTATTCGCTCATCGCTGCGTTAAATTAAGCCTTGCCCTACCCGAAACCGATCTTGGTAGGCATATTCGTAGACAATTGATCAGATGCGGCACATCTGTAGCTTCTAACTATAGGGCTGCCTGTATTGCTCAGTCGAAGGCAAGCTTTATTGCAAAGCTAAGCATTGTTCTCGAAGAAACAGATGAAGCAGCTTTCTGGTTTGAATTTATTATTGATGAGAATCTATTGAAAAAGAACCTTGTTGAACCATTACTTAAAGAGGCAAATGAATTGACAGCTATCTTTTTTTCGTCAAGAAAAACAGCAAAAACAAAATAAATATTCAATATTCAATATTCAATGGTCAATTTAATAATAGGTAAGATAATGAGCAAAGTCATATTAATAGTGGAGGATGAACCGAGGAATCTGAAGTTAATCCGGGACCTTCTTCATGTAGTAGGATACGAGACCTTGGAAGCGACCGATGGTAAGCAAGGGATTGAATTGGCCAAGGCGCACAGGCCGGATTTGATCCTTATGGATATTGCGATGCCCGTCATGGATGGCCTTGAGGCTACGAAAGCCTTAAAGGCCGATGCCGAAACCAAGAATACCCACATTATCGCACTGACATCTCACGCCATGAAAGGAGACGAAGAAAGGATACGCGCAGCCGGCTGTGACGGATATCTAACCAAGCCCATTGACACCAGGGAATTTCTTAAGAAAGTGGCTGAATATTTGCACGAATAAGGTATGTTCGTCATCTCGGTGATCCACATGGAAACTGAAGAACTGAATATCAGCAAAATTGAGAGAAAGATATGGGAAATGATATTGCTTGCCGTGGTGGTTATTCTTTTTTTAACCCTGACGTTGCTTGGCCTGCAATTTTTAGGATTTCTAGGAAAATCGGAAGTTATCCTGCTTTCCGAGCACTCCTATAAATATTCTGTATTTCTGTCTATACTTGTCCTGCTTTTTTGCGCATACATGATCCTCCAGCAACGGAAACTGCTTCAGCTTTCCCGGGCTTTCTCTAAAGAAAAAGAAACTACCCAGACGTTGAGCCAGAATGTAAGGACCCTCAGCGCTCTGCTTGAGGTGACCTCCAGCATTAATGCTCAAGAGAAGCTATCGGATATCTTCAATACTATAACTAAGGAGGTACTGTCCTGTTTTCACGCAGATCATTCATCCATCATGCTTCTTGATCAGCAATCAAAAGTGCTTGAGCCCAAGGCATCTTTTTGGAAAGGAGCCGAATCCGACAATGAGGCTCTGGTCCCACTGGTGCAGAACATAGCTGGGTTGGTGGCTAAAAGCGGAAAGCCCTTGTTGCTGAATGGAAAAGCGGATCCCATGGAGTCCCCTGGGGCACAAAGGGGAAATAGGCCCATCACATCCTCTCTGTGTGCACCGTTGAAAATAGGCGAAAAAAGTATCGGGGTGCTGAACGTGAATCTTGTGGATAGCTACAGAACATTCTCCGACACTGACCTTAAACTAATTACCATCTTTGCGAACAACGCTGTTGTTGCAATCCACAATGCAGAGCTCTATGAGCAAACCAAGTCGTTCAACGTGCAATTGGAAGAAAAGGTTAAAGAAAGGACTTTGGAATTAGAGGCAGCGAATAGGGCCAAGAGCGACTTTCTGGCCAGTGTATCCCATGAGTTGCGCACACCACTCAATGCCATTATCGGTTTTTCTCAGGTTTTACTAAACCAGCATTTTGGAGATCTCAATCAAAAGCAGGAAGAGTATGTCCGAGATATCTCAGAGAGCGGGGAACGTCTCCACTCCCTCATCAATGATGTTCTGGACCTATCCAAGCTAGAAGCAGGCAAGATGGAGCTTGAGCTCTCCCAGGTGAAAGTCGGTGAGCTTTTGCAAAATAGCCTTACTATGATCAAGGAAAAGTCACTGAAGCACGGGATCTCCCTTGACCTCCAGATGCCACAGGAGGTGGGAGACCTGCAAATTACAGCGGACGAACGAAATCTCAAGCAGATAATGTTTAATCTTCTCTCCAATGCGGTCAAATTTACCCCAGATGGAGGGAGTGTGCGCATAAGCGCACGGATTGACGATTTTCGATTATCGATTGACAATTTGGAAAAAGGAAAAGATTTAAAAATAATTGACATCAATCACCAATTGACCACAGACAATCACCAATCGTCAATCGTCAATCGTCAATCGTCAATCGAAATCAGCGTAGCTGATTCGGGCATTGGCATCGCTCCTGAAGATCAAGAGAAAATCTTCGAGGAATTCCATCAGGTCAGGAGTGGCATCAGTGACAAAACACCTGGCACGGGATTGGGCCTAAGCTTGACCAAGCGCCTTGTGGAGATGCATGGTGGGAGAATATGGGTGGAAAGTGAAGGGGAAGGAAAAGGGGCTCGATTTAGTTTTGCGTTGCCCCTAACGATTGTCGATTGATGATTGAGGGAATTGAATATTGAGAAATGAAGATTGAATATTGGGGAATGAAATGGATGAAAAGGAACTAAAACAGCGCACTAAAACCTTTGCACATCGCTGTGTTAGGTTGGCTTTAGCGCTGCCAAAAACGACGTTAGGAAAGCATATCACTGGTCAATTAATAAGATGTGCGACATCTGTTGCGGCAAATTACTTGCCCTGTTAAATAGCTTGAGTATCCATGTATTACACATATGTATTGCAGAGTAAGAAGGATGGTGATTTTTATACAGGTTTTACTAAGAACCTCAAGCTAAGACCTGCCCGGTTAAATAATGCAAGGCATTAATATTTTAAATGTGTGATCACATTTAAAATATTATTTAACTGGGTAAAAGCAGCACAATAAAGGACTTGTTGAATCAACCAAAGAGAGAATACCACTTGAGCTTGTATACTATGAGGCGTGCATTGACAAAAACGATGCGACTAAAAGAGAGAAATATCTCAAAACTTACCTTGGAAAGATGTTTTTAAGAAAAAGGCTCAAATCTTATTTAACAGGGTAAAAGGCGGATGAATCTGAATTCTGGCTGGAATTTATTATGGATGAACAACTAATGGAAGGAAAAAAGGTTTTACCTCTTTTTAATGAGGCACATGAATTGTCATCAATTTTCATCACAACAAGAAAGACCGCGCAAAGAAAAAAACAATCATCAATCGCCAATAGACAATAATAAATCCAAAAGTGAGGCGCATGAACTATCATCCATCTTCATTACCAGCAGAAGGACTGCACAGATGAAAAGACAATCGTCAATCGACAATCATCAATTTAACAGCGAGAGGTATCATGTGGAAAAAGTGATATTGGCTGTTGACGATGAGCCCATTAATCTCAAGCTATTGGAAGCCGTCCTGATTCCAGAAGGGTATGTACTCGAAACGGCCTTGAATGGTGAGGAGGCCCTGGATAGGTTCAAATCAGTTAGCCCGGATCTAATCCTTTTGGATGTGATGATGCCGGGTATGGATGGCTACCAGGTCTGTGAAAGGATTCGCGCCGATAGCCCCCTAAGCTATACCCCTATTATCTTTCTCACGGCTATGAAGACCGATCAAAGGGACATCGTCCATGGGCTTGACATCGGTGGAGATGACTATATCCGAAAACCATTCGACACCGTGGAGTTGGTATCCCGAATCAGGTCGGCCCTTCGTGTGAAAGACCTCTATGATAAGCTCATCCTGACCAAGGCTGAGCTCTCCAGGTATGTATCCCTGTCAACGATGGAGATGGTGGAGAAAACAACCTCAGAGGAGGGAATTCAAGTAGGGCAGACGAAAGATGTAACCGTGCTCTTTTCCGATATCAGAGAATTTAGCAATATTGCTGAAAACATGATCCCAGGCGAAGTGTTCGAGATGTTAAACCTTTACCTCTCCAAACAAATTAAGGTGGCTGAGGATCATCACGGTATCATCGATAAATTAACAGGGGATGAAGTAATGGCTGTTTTTGAAGGAGCCACTATGGTCCAAGATGCCCTAACGTGCGGGATCGCAATCGTGAAAGCCCTCCGCGGCCTCGGACCTTACCGGGGAGGCGATTGGATAGGGGCGGGTATCGGCATTAACACGGGGCCTGTCTATATAGGAAGCATCGGCTCAGAAACCGTAAAGGACTATACTGTTGTGGGGAATACGGTCAATATCGCGGCCAGGCTGTGTGGAAATGCCAAGAGATTCCAGATCATCTTTACTGAGGCCACGAGGAAATTGATTGAGGGAAAACAGTTCCGTTATAACCCTCTCGGAAAGACTTCCCTGAAAGGATTAAACTCACCCATTGAAACCTTTGAGCTAATAGGGTGAAATCGGATATTGGATACAAGTTACTGGATATTGGATAATTGTCTTTATACCAAGTTGCATTCAAATGGCTACTATCGATAGATGTCATTGCGAACGAATGTGAAGCAATCTCAACATGATAGATTGCCACGTCGCTCCGCTCCTCGCAATGACATGATTGCAACTGGTATTCATGATTTTCCATGTCAGGAAGGAAGATTCACGGCTAAGATCGTGATGGATGAAGATAAGGAAGTACACTGAAAGGAAGGAGAGTGTTATGGGCAAGGCAAAAGAAGAGGTAAAGATTCTCATCGTCGATGATGATGAGAAAGCTCTAAAACTCCTCGAGTTGAAATTAGTGCAATTAGGCTTTCGGAGCATTGTCAAAGAGAGAAGGAGCACGAAAGCCTTAGAAACGGCAAAGAAGCTTCTCCCAGACCTTATTTTTCTCGATATTATAATGCCAGGACTAGATGGTGGTAAGGTGAGGGAACGGTTGATCGAAAATCCTGCGACAAAAGATATTCCTGTAGTGTTCGTGTCCTCTCTTATAAACAAGGATGAGGAGAAGCGCCTTGGAGGACGCCTGGGAGGTGGAGAGATTATAATTTCGAAACCATACTCTTCCGATGAAATTCTGAAAGCCATAGAGAAAACTCTGGGAAATTTCTAGAGTTCGGCTTTAAGTAAGGAGGCGAACTATGAATGCTGAATGGTCCAAGAAAGCTGTTCTGGTGGTAGACGACGACCCTAAGTCCTTGAAGTTACTGGCAGTAAAATTGACTCAGGAAGGCTATCGAGTAATTACTGCACAGAGCGGAAAGGAGGCATTGGAAGCGATTAAGCTGGAAAAGCCGGGACTGGTTCTTCTGGACATTATGATGCCTGAAATGGATGGCATTGAGGCATTAAAGAGGATCAAGGCCTTTGACCCGGACATCCCGGTAGCGATGGTCACCGCGGTGTGGGATAAGGAGGAGGCAAAAAAGGCCCTTAAGGCGGGTGCTTATGAATATATAACTAAACCAATCGATACGGAGTATTTGAAGCTGGCTGTTCTGGCTAAGCTCTTTCCCGACGAATAGCCCAATTGTAGGGGCCAGAGGTTACAAATTTATGAGAGTGAATGCTAATACCAAGTTGCAATCATGTCATTGCGAGGAGCGAAGCAACATGGCAACCCAAGGTCGTTTCCGCATGCGAAAAAAGAGTAAACTTCATGTCAAAAATAAAACCGAACCTGTTATGTGTTATGATGTGTTGAGATAAGACAAGAGGATCTTCAGGGATAGGGTCTATTCCAGCCTTTTCGAGAGGAGGCAGCCGCAGTGGCACAGCACTTCGTTGAGAGGAGAAAATGTCGCCGGTTTGAGATGCCCGGAGCGAAAGAGAAATATAAAAAAACCGGGCTCCTCGCTTTCCGCAAGGGCTTTTCAGAGGCATATCCCGTGGTGAATGTCAGCAAGGGTGGGCTTGGATTTGTGTGCGAGGGAAGGTTTGGCTGGAGCAAGAAAGTGATGGTACAGCTTCCGGTTCCGGAAGAAACTCCCTGGAATCTGTATGCGAGGGTGCGGTGGCAAGCACGGGCGAGGGGAAGATCGGATACATGGGTTTCAAATGGCTTGGCTAACTGAGACTACTCACGTAGTCAGTATGAAGTTGTTTAGACTGAAGGCTTAAGGGGGTCAGAAGAGCAAGATTGCCGCACTTTGGCGGAGAAACAGTAGCTTCTCGTACGAAGCATGGCTTCAAAATGCGCCGTATCCCCGTTTTTTCCTAACAGTCTTCAGCCTACAGCCTATCTACCTGAGTGGTTACGGTTAACTTTAGATAACAACCGGAAAATAAAACAAGTCATCAATCATTTAATTTCTAAAGGAATAGAAATTGAAGTTCGGCTCAAAGGAGAAAAAACCATATTTACCTCTCGATTTATGAAGGTCTATGTTGACGCAAATGGAGGACGAAGAGAATGAAGATAGGTAACAAAATAAGCATTTCTTTTCTTTTAACGGGTCTAGCGCTTACAGCTATTGCGGGTTCCGCCTTTTACACGATATCGGGAAACAACCTGAAAAAAGCGATATTCGGGCATTTAGAGACAATTGCCAAATCAAACGTATACCATATAGACACATTTTTGGAGATACAAAAAGAGAGGATAATACAGATATCTCAAAGTATAGTTTTTGAGAATTTTTTGCGTACAAACCAAAAGGATCCGGATTACATGGATAAATTTTATATGGCTGAAAGCGAGTTGAAGAGCACAAGAAATGCCAGTGAATATTATGAGGTTTTTGTTCTCAACGCAAAGGGAAGAGTTGGTGCCTCCAGCGATAGTAATAATATCGGGCTGGACAGGTCCACTGATGCCTATTTTTTGGGAGCAAAATCAGGACCGTACGTTAAAGATGCCTATCTTTCCAAAACAACGGGGCAGAAATCAATTGATGTTTCTGCTCCGATTAAAGACAGAGAAACAAAGGCCCTTCTGGGTGTAGCTGTTGGCAGGATTAACTTAAGTAAGTTAAGCGAAATAACTGCCCGCAGGACCGGGCTGGGCAAAACCGGGGAGATCTATGTGATAAACAGACATGGCTATATGATAACCGCTTCCCGTTTCATAAATGATACCTTCCTTAAACTGAAAGTTGATACTGAAAACGCAAGAAAATGTTTAGAAGATTTTAGAAAATTCGGCAAAAAACCGCATGAACATGGAGCTTTTATATATACGGATTATAGAGGCATTGAGGTTCTTGGTGTCCATGACCATGTCCCTGAGATGCAATGGGGGATTATTGCAGAGATTGATAAATCCGAGGCCCTTGCGCCTCTACATATAATAAAGGTCGCCTTTCTTATCGTACTACTTTTTGTTCCATTAGCGGCATGGGTGATAGGCATTTATGTTGCAAGATTTATAACAGGGCCTATTCGAAAGCTTCATGAAGGAACTGAGATAATAGGCCAGGGTAATCTGGATTATAAAGTAAGTTCGTATGCAAAAGACGAGATTGGCCAACTCTCAAGGGCGTTTGATAAAATGACGGGAGATTTGAAGAAAACCACAACATCGATAAATGAACTTAATAAAGAGATTGCCGAGCGCAAGCGGGCGGAAGAGCAACTGCGGGATGCAGAGGTAATCTTTAGAGCCATTTTTGATAATGCAAACGACGGAATACTTCTGACAGATGAGGCGACAAAAAAATTTCATATCGGTAATAATAAAATCTGTCAAATGTTAGGTTATAGCCTTGAAGAGATTAAAAATTTAGGTGCCACAGACATTCATCCCAAGGAAGGGTTACCCTATGCTATAGGGCAGTTTGAGAGAGTATTAAGAAGAGAGATTGCAGTGGCTGAAGGTCTTCAGGTGAAAAGAAAAGACGGCAGTGTTTTTTATGCCGACGTTAACACTTCTCTTATAACACTGGCTGGAAAAACGCATCTCTTAGGTCTTTTTAGAGACATCACCGAACGGAAGCAGGCAGAAGAGAAACTGGAACATGCTAAGGAAATGGCTGAGATAGCCAACAAGGCCAAGAGCGAGTTCCTGGCGAACATGAGCCACGAGATCCGCACTCCCATGAACGGGATCATCGGCATGACTGAACTGGTCCTGGGCACCGACCTGACCGGAGAGCAGCGGAAACATTTAGAAATGGCAAAGATGTCGGCAGATTTGCTGCTGGCACTGATCAATGACATCCTGGATTTTTCCAAAATCGAAGCAGGGAAAATGGAGCTGGAAGCGATCGATTTTAACCTGCGAGTCACACTTGAAAATGCTACCGACACCCTTGCCTTGAAGGCCCAGGAAAAGGGTTTGGAGTTAACCTGTCACATCCGGCCGGATGTGCCCACCGCTTTAATCGGCGACCCGGGCAGGCTGCACCAGATTATCGTCAATATAGCGGGGAATTCTCTTAAATTTACCGAGGAAGGCGAAATTGTGATCCGCGTTGAAATGGAATCCGAGTCGGACGATTCGGTGAAACTCCATTTCATGGTATCGGACACCGGCATCGGGATTCCTCAGGACAAGCTGGATTCAATTTTCAAAAATTTCGAACAGGTGGATGGTTCCACCACGAGAAAGTACGGCGGCACGGGTCTGGGGCTATCCATAACCAGAAAGTTTGTTGAGATGATGGGTGGAGAGATCCGTGTGGAGAGCCCCTCACATTGGGGATTGGGGATTGAAAAACGGGAACTCCAAAATCCAAAACAATCGTCAATCGTCAATCCCTGGCCCAGACCTGGAATGCCTGTGTCCAGTGGTCAAAGGACAGGTAGAGAGCAGCAACAGAAGCAAGAAAATATTCAGATCACGTCGCGCCAGGGCGGGCGTCAATCTAAGGGTGGTCCCGGCAGCATTTTCCATTTTACTCTCTGTTTTGAACTAAGCCGCTCGAAAGACATCAGAGTCCCGCGTCCCAAACCGCAAGATCTTTCTGGAATGCCGGTTCTCATTGTGGACGACAACTATACCAACCGTATTCTGCTCCAGGAAATGATAACATCCTGGGGTCTTGTTCCAACTATTACAGCCAATGGTAAGGAAGCGCTTGATCGTTTCAACAAGGCGTTTGGTTCCGGAACGCCGTATCGATTGATTTTATTGGATAGGCATATGCCGGAAATGGATGGCTTTGATGTCGCCAAAACAATCAAGGGCGCTCCTTCAGGAAAAGACGTAAGAATTATCTTGCTTTCTTCCATAGGGGAAAGGGGTGACTCCGATCGCTGCAAAGAGATCGGCATCTCAGGGTATCTGCCCAAACCCATAAAGCAATCGGATCTACTTGATGCCATCATGATGACCATGGGGCTTCCCTCAGAAGAAACGCCGACGGTCATCACTCGACACAAAGTTTATGAAGAGCGGAAAAGTTTCAATATTCTGCTGGCTGAAGACAACTTGATAAACCAGACCCTAGTTATAAAGCTTTTGGAGACACGGGGACACCGGGTTACCCTGGCATCGAACGGGATAGAGGCTGTTGAGGCGTTTAAAAAGGGCGATTTTGATCTGATTCTCATGGATATCCAGATGCCGGAAATGGATGGATTCGAAGCCACGAAAGCAATTCGGAATTTGGAATTCGGAATGCGGAATGAAAAAGAATCCAAAATCCAAAATCGAAACTCGAAACTTGTAGACAAAGCACCTGAAATCCAACCATCCAGTATCAACCATCCAGTATCCAGTCACATTCCCATCATCGCCATGACGGCTCATGCCATGACAGGGGATCGGGAAAAGTGCATTGCTGCGGGCATGGATGATTATGTGTCCAAACCGATCAAGCCGGAAACGCTTTACAGTGTCATCGATAAAGTTGCCCGTAAACCGCAGAGAGAAAAAGAGCAAAAACGAACACAGCCCTCACACGGCTCAAAACCCTTTTCTCCAAAGACTTTTGACCTGTCCGGCGCCATGGAGACAGTGTTAGGCAATGAAGATCTTTTCCAGGAAATCGCTGGTATGTTCATAGAAAGCTGTCCTGATTATATAGCCAAGATCAAGGAAGGAATTGCTGAAAACGATGCAGGTATCCTTGAGAGAGAAGCTCACAGTCTGAAAGGTGCTGTAGGCAATTTCGGCGCTAAGGAAGCATACGAGGCGGCCTATCGCCTTGAGAAATTAGGAAAAGAAGGGGAAATGGCAATGGCGGAGGAGGGACTATCAAACCTTGAAAGAGTCCTCAACGAATTAGTATCTGAAATGAAGATCGTTTTGCAGGAAATGAAAAAATGAAGATCTTGATCGCTGAAGATGATCCAATATCCAGACGCGTACTGGAAGCACATTTACTTGAATGGGGCTATGAGGTGGTGGTTGCCTCTGACGGCGGTGAAGCTTGGGAGATCATTCAACAACCCGAATCACCGAGTCTCATCATCTCGGACTGGATGATGCCCCGGATGGACGGATTGGCACTTTGCCGGGAAATTCGCACCATGGAGAAATCCGAATATATCTACTTTATAATCCTAACAGCAAAGGGAGAGAAAAAAGATATCATCGAGGGGTTGGAGGCGGGAGCGGATGATTTTTTGACCAAGCCTTTTAACCGGGAAGAAATGAAGTATCGAATCCGGATAGGTGAAAGGATTATCAATTTAGAGCGCCGCATACTGGAATTGGCCAACACAGACCCATTGACCGGTTTGCTGAATCGTAGAGCCTTTATGGAAAGAATGGAGCAAGAGATGTCGCGGGCACAGCGGGAAAAGAACCCCCTTTCCCTGATATTGGCCGATATCGATCATTTCAAAGGTGTCAATGATACATACGGCCACCAAATAGGAGATCTTGTGCTTCAACGGTTTGCGGGTCAATTAACGACTTCCGCAAGGCCCTATGATTTTCCGGGAAGATACGGAGGCGAGGAGTTTGTGGTTTGTTTGCCGGGAGCAGACGGGTTGCAAGCCGGCTCAGTTGCCGAAAGAATGCGCAGACAGATAGAAGATATGGAAATCATCCTGCCAGACGACTCACGATCGATTCGGATCACTGCCAGCTTTGGTACAGCTTCCCACGCTATTGAGTCCGGAAAAAATGTTGATTCGTTGATAAAAAGAGCAGACGATGCCCTATACTTGGCCAAGAATAAGGGGAGAAACTGTGTGCAGCGGATAGAACAGCCATTGGAGGACAAAGAGCAGTAGGCAGTCGGCAACAGGCTGACGCATAAATTCCAAAAGGGAGATAGGCGGTGAAACCAACCGAAACCCAGAAGGTACCCAGGAGAGGCAAACGAATCGGGGAATGCCTGGTTGAAGCCGGTCTGATTGATCACGAAACACTGGCAAAGGCGCTTGAGATTCAAAAATCACAAAAGAAAAAGATCGGCCAGATACTCATCGAAATGGGCGTGGCTGACGATGTGACCATAGCCAAGGCGTTGGCCGAACAGCTCAAGCTTCCGTTTGTAACACTTAAAAAGAAAAAGATTTCCAATGAGGTTATCAAGCTTGTACCGGCGGAACTTTCGGAAAATTATCTGCTCATTCCCCTTAAGGTTGAGAATAGAAAGTTGGTGGTTGCCATGGTCAACCCTCTGGATTTATACGCCTTGGACGACCTGCGGTTTGTCACCAATATTGCCATACAGATAGCCGTCGCACCCCAGCAGGATATTTTGGACGCTATTGAGCGGTATTATCCCAAACCGGGTCTTGAAAAAGGCTTTGAAACCGAAACCGATGAAGAACATGGGGTTGAATTGATCCGGCGGGTTGAGACCGATGAAAAGGACCTACTGCGACTGATGCAGATCGCTGAACTTCCACCGGTTGTCAGGTTGGCGAACAGCATATTGGCGGATGCCATTAAACTGAAGGCCAGTGATGTGCATATCGAACCGCAAAAGACGGCGGTCATCATCCGGTATCGCATCGACGGAATTATGCGGGAAATCATGCAGACCGACAAGCATGTGCACGCCTCCTTGGTGTCACGGATTAAAATACTATCCAATATGGACATTTCCATCCGAAGGAAGCCTCAGGACGGCCGGTTCCAGCTTAAATTCAGCGGTGATATTTATGACATGCGGGTTTCGTCCATACCGACATCGTATGGGGAGAAACTGACACTCCGTATTTTAAACCCAAAAGCGGCTGCCATGGGAATTGGAGAGTTAGGCTTTTCCGGTAGAGAACTTGAAATCTTTGAGAATTCCATTGATGCGCCGCAGGGTATTATCCTCGTGACCGGACCCACCGGCAGCGGCAAATCTTCAACGCTGTATGCCTGCCTGAATAGAATCAATACATCCTCGGTCAATATCGTGACGGTAGAAGATCCCGTTGAGTTTGATATTAAGGGGATCAGTCAAATCCAGATCAATCCGGCAGCGGGTGTAACCTTTGCCTCGGGTCTGCGGTCGATTCTGAGACAGGACCCCGATGTCGTCATGATCGGCGAAATCAGAGACGGTGAAACAGCCTCCATTGCGCTGCAGGCGGCCCAGACCGGTCACCTAGTGTTTTCAACATTGCATACCAATGACGCCCCCGCGGCAATTACACGACTCATCGATCTGGGGGTTGAACCTTTTTTGATAGCTGACGCCTTGCTGATGGTTGCCGGGCAGCGATTGGTGAGAGGGATTTGTCAACACTGCAAAATTCCCCACGACTTGAGCTTTCAGTTTATCAGCAAACTGCCGATTGATATCAACGGAGCCAAAGAAAAGACATTCTGGAAAGGGGCAGGCTGTGAGAAATGCCAGTACACAGGTTATTCAGGGCGATTGGGCATATTTGAAGTCCTGAAAATCACGCCGGCCATCAAGAGAATGATCGTCCCCGATGTTTCGGCCTCGAAAATCAGAACTGCAGCTATAAAAGAAGGATTCCGGCCAATGTGCCTGGACGGTATTTCCAAGGCGATTCAAGGTTTGACAACTGTTGAAGAAGTTTTTCGGGTGTCTCCGCCGGGACCAGAATTGCTTGAACAACAATATATTTCTACCCCTATATCCAGGGAGGAAAAGCTGGTTGAAGAGCCGCCCGCAGGGCCATCATTTGCGATTAAAAACGTCAATCCCAAAAAAATACTGGTTGCCGATGACAATCAAATTATTATCAAACTGCTGGTTAATATCCTTGAATCGGAAAACTATCATGTGGTTTCGGCCGCCGATGGTCTGGAAGCGCTCAAGCTGGCACACCAGGAAAAACCGGATCTGATCATAACCGATTATCTAATGCCGGAGATGGGCGGCATGGAACTGATTAAGAAATTAAAGTCGCAACTGTCCACCCGGGTGATCCCTATTATCATGCTGACTGCCAAAGATGAGGTTGAGTTTGAGGTGGCCGCAATCGATGCCGGTGCGGATGATTATGTGACAAAGCCGTTGGACGCCAGGAGAATTGTTGCCCGGGTGGCCCGGCTTCTGAACCGGTAGTAATTAAGGGTTTTGTAAGGACCTGGCCGTTAACAGGAATACCGCCTCAGCATCCCTGCCGCTTTTGGGGTCTCGGATGATGGCCTTGCGGCCTTCAACGTCCATCGTGGTAAGTTGCAGAACCTCGCCGACTCTCATGCAACTACGAGCCATAAGTTCGAGGGTTGCTATCTCCTTGGAATTCATTCACCTGACATTATTAGAGGTTGTAAACCGAATAACCAGTAAGAAATGTTGTTAGGTAATTTGTTGGGGACCTCCTATAGCCTACAAAATGTAAAAACCATTACCAGGACAGGGTATTCACTCTGATGAGAGCTCGACGTGGAGTTTTAATTTACCGGAAGCACGAAATGAAATTTTCAATTTCAAGCTTTTGGTTGCACATATCAAAAGGGTAATTCATGGATAAAAGCACATTCTGGCAACGTGCACGCCCCTCCCTTGAGCTTGGCTGCCCTTGGCACAGAGTTCTTTAAGTTACTGTTTCCGCCATCGATAATGATGCCATCGGCCTCAAGCATCTCAGCCAGCCGGGTAATTGTCTCTTCGGTTGGATCACCCGCGGGCACCATTACCCACACGGATCGGGGCCACGAGAGCCTTTCTTGCATCTCCTCTCAAGCCTCTATGCTCTCGCGGAGCGCCGCCACGTTCTGAGCAACCGAGGCTTGATCGTTATAGATGCTTGATCCGGCAACCAGCACGGTAGCTCCAGCGCTCACAATGAGCGGTGCGGTTCTGGTATCGACACCCCCGTCCACGGCAATGGGTAGCCCTAAGCCCCGTTTTTCCGCCATCTCACGGATACGACGGATCTTATCAAGCTGACTACTGATAAACTCCTGTCCGCCAAACCCTGGGTTCACCGTCATTACCTGAATTATGTCTGCCGCATCCAAAACTTCTTCCAGCACGATCGCCGGTGTGGCAGGGTTTATCGCCGCTCCGGCCTCCGCACCCAACTCACGGATATGACAGAGGGTCCGGTGTAGGTGTGTGCAGGCCTCGTAGTGCACGAAAACCCTATCCGCGCCGGCCTCAATGAACTCCTCTATGTATCGCTCGGGCTCCACGATCATGAGATGGATGTCGAGCGTCAGGCTCACCACGCTCCGCAGTGCCCGAACTATGCCCTGCCCGAAGGTGATATTGGGCACAAACCTTCCGTCCATGACATCAACCTGTATCCCGTCTACCCCTGCCATCTGGGCCTCTCGGGCATGCTCGCCCAGTCGCAGATAATCCGCTGATAACACGGAAGCCTCAATCGCGACCATCACTCGCTCCTTTCTGCATCAATAGTACTCATCTCGCATGAGGCGCCGGATTCCCTTAAAGGGCCCCACGCCGACCCTTTTTTGTTTCGGCTAGGTTATCGACTATCACCTCAACCCTTCTACCAATGTCCTGATTCCCCTTACAGGATTACCATCAAGGTGAAAGCGGATCAGCTTCCGACCTCGGCGTATGAGGGCCTGCCGGTCCCCTATTGCCTGAGCTGCCTTGAACACGCCAAAGCTCATTGATGATTCATGAGAGCCGTCCTCACGAACTCCTTCCACAAAGGCTGCAATGCGCGCAACGTCCTCATTCATGGCCTCCGGGCTATGCAGCCAGCCCAGGCGGTTGGTGATCTCCGTGGGCTCGGGCTTCCACACGGTGTGATCGTGAGCCCATATGCGGGAGATAATCCTGTTGCCCTTTAACTCCTCCAGGGCTTTCTCGACGGTGCGCTGGTAGGGCCCCACATTATATTCCACTGCTTTGGAGAGCTCCTTCATCTCAGGCCTCTTTTTAGTAAACGGCCCATGTTAACCTCTGAGAAAATCAAAACAAAATAACATGAATATGCTTCCTGGATGCCGGATCAGGTCCGGCATGACGAACGAAGGGTAAACTCTCAAGCGAACAACCTCTTTTATGAATAACCCTGAATGCGCGGGCAGGAGGGTCAGGCGATCCTAAGGCATGCGGATCACCGTGAATTCCCCTGAGCCCCCTGGAGCAATCCTCTCGCAGCCTGGACAACCCGCTCTGCGGTGATACCGAACTTCTCATAGAGGACCTGTGCCGGGGCGCTTGCACCAAAACTCGCCATGCCTATCACCGCTCCCTCCAGGCCCACGTAGTGCTCCCAGCCCAGCTTTATGCCTGCCTCGACAGCAACACGAACCCTCACCGACGAGGGCAGGATATCTTCTCGATACTCAGCAGGCTGCTTATCGAAGATCTCCCAGCTTGGAAGCGAAACAACCCTTATATTCACGCCCTCATCGGCGAGCTGTTTGCCCGCATCGAGGGCAATGTGCGTCTCTGAGCCGGTGCCGATCAAGATCGCCTCTGGATAGTCGGCTCCCGACTGCCACAGGATGTAGCCTCCGTGGTGTAGTCCTTCTGCCGGTCCGCACTCCGATCGATCAAGCACCGGAACGCCCTGCCTGGTACAGATAATGGCGGTAGGTCCATCGGCTTTCATCAGGGCGATTCTCCACGCCTCCACCGTCTCCGCTGCATCTGCGGGACGTATGACGGTCAGGTTGGGGATCGCACGGAGGTTCATCACCTGTTCGATGGGCTGATGGGTAGGGCCGTCCTCGCCAAGCCCGATGCTGTCATGGGTGAAGATGTAGATGACGCGCGCCTCGGATAGTGCTGCCAAACGAATCGGAGGGCGCATATAGTCTGAGAACACCAGAAATGTGGCAGCATAGGGGATGACCCCCCCGTGCATAGCCATGCCCGCGGTAAGGGCGCCCATGGCGTGTTCCCGCACCCCGAAGTGAACGTTGCGCCCGTTGTAGCCCCACTTGCCTCCCACCATACCCTGCACACCCTGGTTCGACCTTTCGGGATACTCAAAATCGCCGAAGCCCTTGATCCAGGAGAAGGTAGAGGGATTGAGATCGGCAGATCCACCCATGAGCTCCGGAATCTTTGGGGCTAAGGCTTGCAGAACGGCCTCAGATGCCTTGCGGGTGGCGATACCCTTGCCTTGCCCTTGAAAGGAGGGTAGCGATGCGTCCCAGCCCGCAGGGAGCTCCCCCTGCATCCTTCGGTAGAATTCCCCGGCCAAATCCGGATAGGCCGAGCGGTACTTCGAGAAGCTCTCCTCCCATTCCGCCTTTTTTTTGCTCCCGATGCTCACCGCCCTTCTGAAATGCTCAGACACATCCTCCGGGACGTAAAAATCCTTATCTGTAGGCCAGCCGAGGTTCTCCTTGGCAGCAAGCACCTCTTCTGTTCCGAGAGGCGAGCCATGGGTCCCGAAGGTGCCCTGCTTGTTTGGGGCACCAAAACCGATGACGGTGCGCACCGATATGAGCGAGGGTTTTGCGGTTTCCCCTCTTGCTGCATTGAGCGCTTGATCGATGGCGGCGACATCGTTTCCCTCCTCGACCGCCTGCACGTTCCATCCGTAGGCCTGGAACCGCATTTCCACGTCCTCGGTGAAGGTAAGTGCTGTTGAACCCGCCAGCGAGATGCGGTTGTCATCGAACAGGACGATCAATTTACCGAGCCCGAGGTGACCTGCCAGGGAACATGCCTCAGAGGATACCCCCTCCATGAGATCGCCGTCGCTGGCGATCACATAGGTGAAGTGATCGACGATACCATGGCCCGGACGATTGTAGCAGGCTGCAAGGTGCGCCTCGGCAAGGGCCATGCCGACTGCGTTGCTGATTCCCTGGCCAAGGGGCCCGGTGGTCACCTCTACCCCGGGCAGAAGATGGCTCTCCGGGTGGCCTGCGGTTCTGCTTCCCCACTGCCGGAAGGACTGCAGCTCCGAGAGAGGGAGATCGTAACCGGTGAGATGAAGCAGGGCGTATAATAGCATCGACCCATGGCCTGCTGAGAGGATAAAGCGATCGCGATCCACCCAGTGAGGATCACCGGGGTAGTGCTTGAGATGCCTCGTCCACAGGACATAGGCCATGGTTGCCGCTCCCATCGGCATGCCAGGATGGCCTGAGTTGGCCTTCTGTATTGCATCGATGGCCAGAAAACGGATGGCGTTGATACATCGTTGATCGATTGAGCTCTGTGCATCCATCTCGGCTACTCCTTTCTAATCCGTTATCACATTCGCGCTATCGCAAGCCCGTGGAG
>Ga0307422_1000628_pt1 | contig 19253 bp, 18 predicted proteins | sample SalMarWE160290MG_FD_202153 | JGI IMG/M metagenome (GOLD analysis project Ga0307422, IMG submission 202153) | Salt marsh sediment microbial communities from the Plum Island Ecosystem LTER, Massachusetts, United States - WE1602-90 | ecosystem: Environmental > Aquatic > Marine > Intertidal zone >...
TACAATACTGAAATCATCAAACGCCACATAACCAGTGGCGGGGTCATAGGTGGCGTGGCGAAGCCCGACCTGCAGCGGCAGACCGTCAAAATCGTCCCGCGTTATGGGTGAGCAAGTCATTTCTTCCCACGTTATGCCGTCGGAACTGGTCTTGAAATGAAAGGTATTGCCGCTACGCTCGATCTGTAGCCACGGATCCAAGTCCCATTCGGCACCATTGTTACACTGCTCTATCCGTACATCTTCGTCGGCGGTCCAGACAAAATTGCCGCAGGTCCATATAGGGAAATAGTCTAAGGAGACCCAGTCCTCACCGTCACCGGCCTCGTCATAGGGGTCAGCCTTGGAAGCTCTGGCCATCAAGCCACCATCGTTATGATAGACCACGTTATCTGCAGTGCCGGCATAATCGGTGACCTTTACTTTGGCTATGAAATCGCCCTCAACGTACTTGTACAGAAATGGTCCAAGTGGATCCCATGGCTCATGCCAATACGCACCGGATGACTCAACGTATAGTTGTCCCGGATGATTGGGATCTATGGATGCATTGAGAGCATCAACTGTTTCGCCAGGGAGCCAGCCGAAATAACCGCCCCAGCCGGTTCCCGCAACGTTATCAGCAACATAGTCATGCGGCGTCTCGAAATCGTCGCTGAAGAATTCTACCATTGTCTGCGCGCCGGCGGCTGGCGCCAGAACAATAATAATCAAAAAGATAAGCTTTCTATACATGATAATTCACCTTTCCAGAATTGAAAAATTGGAATCATAAAATATCCGAAACGATTTTTTACCCTCCCTGTATTCAGAAAATATATCTAACCAGGATAATGTATTTCGACTTTCCCTCGGCTCCGTTTGACAAAAACCATCTTAAGAATAATTTAACAAGTTCAAAACAAGCATATCGGGAACAATAGGTAGTTGTTTTATAGAACACAGAGTAACTCCTCACAATGCTTTCATTTTATAATGTTGATAAGGAATTTGCAAGAAAAAAAGAAAGGGGCTTGCCTTTTGAAGTTACGGATTTAAATGACAGAATGCCAAATGTCGGACGTGCGATTCGTGTCGCCTCTTCGGAGCATCTCTGTTTTAGCAAAGTAGCCGCGGCAAACTATTTAGCCACATATTTCTTACTGCGGCACAGCTATGCCAAGACAAGTTATCGCCGGCGCTTGTTAGATATATGTCACCCTAACCGAAACCAAGAGCTTGTAAAGAAAAATTTTAAGATAAACAGAGGAAAAATCAGCTATAGTCGTCTTCGTCGTCGAACTCCTCGTCCTCATCCTCTTCCTCTTCTTCTTCTTCCTCTTCCATATAGTCGTCGTCATCTTCCAGTTGAGCTACCGGCTCACAAACACATTTATCAGCCGGTTCCAAGCAGCTGGAACATACTCCATCTTCGATGGGAGCGCCACAGGTTTTGCACGGCGTACACCCGCATGATTGACACATTTTTACTCACCTTAAAAAAAATTAATAATTTCAACTCGCTCAGTATAAACGGAAAACTCAGCATGAGCTTCCAATTGCGCCGTAATGATAGTCTCACGCCGAACAAATGCAAATAAAAATTTTTAAAATTTTTTACCCCCAAATTTATACAGCTCCGCTCATCTTTGCGGTTCGGCTTAGGTTTGATTTTTATTTTCCGGCCAGCAATCGACAGAAGCTTTAAAATTCTATTTAGACTCTATCATCGCTCGAAGCGCCTCTTCAAGTTCCTCAGCTTTTTGAGAGCCGATCAACAGTCACTTACCGTTTTTGAATACCAGTTGCACACCCTTATTGCCGCTGACATTATACGCCTTGCCCTTTCCGAATAAGCCGCACCTAATCCCCCAGCCGCCAAATTCCCGTATCGGCTTGTACTGCCGGGCATGAAATTCGCTCAAATCATCCGGCGAAAATTTCCTGAAACTAATATGAAGTGGGTAATAACGGACATATAAACCGTCCGAGCGGACTTCCGTTTCTAATTTTAGGAACAAAAAAAGAACTACTATCGCTATCGGCACACCGAATCCGACAAGGACGACTGAAAGAATATCCTGCGCGCCCGGTGAACCTTGACTGGAAGATATCTCCCTCAGCGAAAGGATGCTAAGAAGCATTGCAAGGCCCATGGATATGTAAACCAGCCAGCGAAGCAATAGAGTAAACCTCTGCTGCTCACGATAAATAAGTTTATTGTCTTGATTCATTGTCAGTCCCTATCATTTAATTATTCTGTCGCTATGGATACAATTTTAATGGAACCGGAAAAATTTGGTAATCATATCTTTTACATTATGATAACATTTTATAAGCATCTCCTGACAACACAATATTTTGCGATGGTTTAATAATTGCGCCTTGACTGCCTCGCAAAGCAGAATTAACTGTAAGAACTATCTTTAGCTTTTTTCCTTACATGATACGTACACTTTTTTAAGCAGGTTCTTCGCCGAGGTAATTCCTTCCAGCTCTGCAATAAGATAATCGACTGGTTCGTACTGCTCCGTCCGGCCCAGCAGCTCCGGCCAGCTCGCCGAACCATCGGTCGCTTCAATGTATCCATGATAGACAAGTGATGGCTGACCGTTGCCGTATCTGTCGGAAAAGCCCTCAGCCGAAAAACTCGGAAAAGAAATGTTGAAATCTCCGGATACATTTATTTCCACAAAGTACCGCCACCGCGTTCCACGAGGAACTTCCACGGCAGCGGCAAGAGACGCAATCGGCGTCGCACAAGTGACGGCATCGGCAGCAGGACTATCCCACCTCGGCGGACCCTGTGTCCCCGTCTGTTTATTAAAGAAAGTCACCCAATAAGGCAATGCAACGGAACACTCCACCTTGCCAATCCAGTCGCAGGTGGCCGTTCGATATGTCACTAAGACCGTACGAATGCTCTGGTCGGCCTGATTCCGGAGCCATATTGCAAGCTGCGGCGGGTCGCCCCAGGTGCTGTTTTCATACACCTGCCGATTCAGCTCAAGCTGGAAAGCGAGCACGACAGTCCCCTGGTTGTCGTCATCTGCAGCTTGTTGCTTGCAAGGATTCCAGTGACAGCTTACCGCGAAAATAACAGCAAGAATACAAAAAAGGACAAATAGCAAACCTTTATTCATGCTACACCTGTGACAAATCCGTTGGGGCATTGCTTTTCCATTTACCTTTTGTGAAATCTGGAAAGTCCTGGATACTGCTATTTTTAGTCACCGAGCGTTCCGAAAGCTCCGAAATGGCACTCCATGTCGCAGCGTCATAGACATCCATCGGCGGAGCGGCGTTCTTACGCAGGGCGTTGACCAGTTGATACAGCATCAGGTAATCGTAAGCGCCGCTCCAGTCTTTGGCCCGGTGTCTATTCGCCTCCCGACCCAACGTCTTCCAGAGCGGATGCTCGTACGTATCGGCATAGTCCCAGTAATCGCTCCAGCGTCCGTGCGTGTCACTTCCCTTTGCCTTTTCATAGACTTTGGCCTGAATCCATCCGTCGTCCCGGGCCCTATAATCAAACATCTCGCCAATGCAACTACCCAACGTGCCCTGAACCTTATACTCGGGTGACCAAGGCTGCGGCGACATGCAACCGAAATAAAGCGTAAAGCTGACTCCGCCGGCCGAGCGGAGAAGCGTGACATTAGCGTCGCCCTGATTGTATGTTCGCCGGGACAGGGCGTGGTCTTTACCAAAACTGCTCTCGGCATGAAGCTTCAAAGCGCGCGCCTTGCTGCTTACCGATATAAGGTGCTCCAGGCGGTCGCCCCTGTTGATATTGGCCCATATCCCCAACGGGCCGAAACCGTGCGTCGGGTAAAGATTGCCGTTGCGCCGGGCAAAGTGCTCGGCGGCCCAACCTATGGTGCCGTCGGAATTGAACAAGTGCCAGTTATCCCTGATCAAGTTCTCCTAGGACCGGCCCTCGCAGTGCAGCAGCTCGCCCAATGCGCCCTTGCGTATCATGTTCAGAATGGTCATGGTCTTGTGGAAATAACAGTAGTTCTCCAGCATCATACAATGCCTGTTATTTTTCTCCGAGGCCTCGACCAGTTGCCAGCATTCGTCCAACGTTACCGCGGCCGGCACTTCCGTAGCGGCGTGTTTGCCCGCTTCCATCGCCGCGACACATACGGGCACATGCCATTGCCACGGCGTGGCTGTAATGACCAGGTCAAGCTCCTCCATTTCACACATACGCTTGAAATCGGTATCGCCTTTTGTGTACCCGGAAGGCTCCGGCCGATCCGTTTCTCTGACCCAGCGCTGTGCTCGCGTCACTCTGTCTTCACGTATATCGCAAAAAGCACGAAACTCCACGCCCTCAAGCTCAAGAAGAATCTTCAACAGATTCGAGCCACGAGCGCCAATACCCACAAAACCGATCCTAAGTGCTTTTCCATCAGATGGTGCAGACGCAGAACTTTCCGCCTGTGCCGCCGCCGAAACTACACTGCTCAAATTTGTCAACGCCAAACCGGCGCCGAATGCGCCGCTTTGCCTGATAAAATCTCTCCTGCTATATTCCTCATTCATCGTGTTTCTCCTGCTTTCTATGATTCTCTAACAACCCAAATACCAAATTGTCTAAAATTATCTTAATGTAGCTAAAAAAATTCTACTCAACTTCCTGTGTCACGACATCAAGGATTTTTCTCTCCCGTTGTTGCAAAAGGTCAGCGAGCGGGGCCAGGCTCATCCTATATAAAAGGATAATCAGTCCCAGTAAAACAGCCGAGAGCAGGATATTTATCAATCCCGCCGGCATCCGGCCCAATTTGGATAAGAGCATTCCCAGCGCCGGCACAAAAAATAACGGTAGCATTATAAGCGGAAACAGCATGTGTGACAAAATAATCATAACGGTCGTTATGGTCTTTGTTTTGGTCGCTCTCATCGAGCCCGGGGCAATGCGGTAAGGAGTAAGCACTGATGACAGATTGCCGGCCATGCTGAGCAGCAGGAAGGCCGCCATCAATTGCAGAACCGCAGCGAGAATAACTACAATCGGGACACGCCCGGTAAACTTAACAACAAGAAGCACAACCAATCCTATAACCAATACAAGCGGCAGGCATGCAAGATTTTTACCCAGCAGGACCCGTTGTCGTGGCACAGGCAGCAAAACAAGCGTGCGGAATCCACTTCGGTCCGTGCCGAACAGATTGAATATGAGCTGAGTCATGCCAAAAAACGTCACTGCTACAGCGCCGGTTGCGATAAACGGCTTGGCGGTGTCACTGAGGCCGGCAGAACGTCGCAACAGGACTGCTCCACCGCAGACCAGCAGTATTAAAAGATTCGTCGCCAGCATCATTTTTATTTCGGGCGCTCTTTTCATTGAGTTGAAAAAGACCGACGCCAACGCCGAAGTTTCCGCCGAAAAGCCGGGCAATTGCCAACCAGTATATTCCTTTCGGATCTGGATCACCTTTTCCTTCTTTCGTTCCTCTTTCTTTTTCGCGCTGATCGACTGGCCCTTATAGAAACGAACGGTCGAGCGATATGCCCTTTTTAAACCTAATCCGCCTATAAGAAATCCTCCCGCCGCACCTAATACCGCCGGCCAGGGATTGCCCATTGCCAGTGACCTGACGCCGTTGCCGACCCATAGGAAGGGCACGTAATTATGTGCAATCAATACCAAACGCCGGTGCCTTATTTTGTCACTATCGTCGGATGGAGTCTCTGTCTGCCGGTCCGACTGTACCGTCTCCGTAGTGCGGGATATATGCCGATTATGGTCGTGAAGAATGTTCCCCAGGAGATTGGGAAGCTGAAAAACCAATATAAACACAAAGGTTATACCGGCAATAATGGCACGGCGTCGACGTTTGTTCACCATGAGCGTGACAAGCCATCCTCGCAGGCAATACGTCCACGCTGTTATCATGAATATGAAACCGAGCACCAGCGGAAACATCAAAATCATGTATAGGTTTCCGCCAAGAAGCATTCCTAAGGACAATCCCAGCATTGCAGGCAGGAACAGAATTACACTCAGAGTCAGATGCGAGGCAAGGTAGTTCACCATGAATATATCGTTGAGAGAGATTGGCAGGTGAAGCATCTTACTAATGTCGATTGACTCGGAGCGCTGGATTTCAGAAACCAGTCCAATCACCCAGAAAAATAAGAATCCGAGAATAACAGCATCCCAGGAACCAAGTAGTATCATAGGCGAAAACTCTGCCATCTTGAAGACGCCTACCAGTACGCCGGCAATGGCACCTAAAAGCCCGATGAGAAATCCACCTATCAGAATAATTAATGTCAGGACGGCGTTCAATCGCCCACCGCGAGACCATTGATTTCGAGTCAAACGCCATCGAAGCCAGAGGATCGTACTAAGGTAGTGCCGGTCCATTTACTCCTCCAGCCAGCTTAACGTCTGTCTTTCGATGTGATCTCTACCGACAGCCTCAAGGAACCGCTCCTCCAGCGAGCCGCTTCGGCCAATCTGCTCCATGGTGTCCTGACAGACCAGCTTGCCTTCAGCAATAATACCGACATGCGTGCAGAGCCGCTCCACAATCTCCAGAACATGCGATGTCAGGAACACCGTCGCGCCGCGCTTGACGCAGCGCTTTAACGTCTCTCGCAACACCCGGGATGAAACCGCATCGACACCTTCGAAAGGTTCATCGAGGAACAACAGGTCAGGATTCGGTATCAGCGCCGCCGCTAAGGTCAGCTTCTTTTTCATTCCGTGAGAATATTCGAGGGTCAGTTTCTTCTGTTCGTTGTCCAGATTCATCATTGCCAAAAGCTCCCGGCAGCGTTCCTGTATAATCTCCTTCGGCAAACGATACATGTGACCGATAAAAGTGAGATACTCATGAGCTGTCAGATTTTCAAACAAAGCAAGCTCCTCCGGCACCACCCCGATACGCCGCTTGAGTTCTCTGGCCTTACCGGTATCAGTTGTGTCCTGGCCGAGGATACGCATTGTACCACCGGTCGGTGCGAGCAGGCCGGTGAGCATTTTAATGGTTGTGGACTTACCAGCGCCGTTGGGGCCGAGGAAACCGTAGAATTTGCCGGCTTCGACGCGCAAATCCAGAGAGTTCACGGCACAAAGATCACCAAAGTAACGGGTCAATCCATTGGTTTCAATAGCAAGAGCCATACAGAAGTTAAGTCTATCCGTCAAAACCTATAAAAGCAAGTCAGTCCACCTGCTTCGGTGAAAATATAAGTTTTAAGAGGGTCTAAACTAAGTTAATCTGCTGTCAATCTTCCCGTCCGGCAACATGTTATTAGGATGATAACGGCCGGCTTCTTCCAATTGGTATCTCTTACAGTTCTTCCAATTGCTATCGGATTTACAATAATTCCGCGCCCAGGTATCATCCAGTTTACCCTCTTGTTCGAATCTTCTCAGCGGGCATAAGCTATACCATTTACAAGCCATTAAAAATTTTCCAATAAATATACGTCACCGGTCGCCCGATTTACTCTTGTTCATTCCTTTAACTCTACCATTCAACCAGCCCAAACGTATGTCTTTGGTTGGGTTCAAATCTGGAACATAAGGTTTGATATCCAACACAGGTGTGCCGTCGGCCATATCAATGCATGATATATTTAAGATATTTCGGTCGATGCTCTCAAGACGAACAACCGATATTCCGATGGGATTCGGCCGAAAAGGACTGCAAGTAGAAAAGACACCGTGCTCTTTATTGTCCCACGGCGGAGATGCTTTCAGAGAGCTTCGCTCTATGAGGTGCATGTGGAAAATTACTATGACATGACTAAATCCGTCCAAATCCGAAAGGCCGTCAATATATTCACCGAATATCTCAATCTTTGCGGATACTTCGGTAGCGCCAACGGCCTGTCGAGGAATCCCGACCCGATTCTTAAATGGAGAATATATAACGCCAATCGGCTTATATATGACTGGATTCACTTTAAATTCTTAATTGCGATGACCCGGCCGACACCAACATTCAAATATTTTTCGCCATAGTGCTCTGCAAAAAGCTCCCTCGCATTATCGCCGGAGCAGTGACAAGGGGCGGCATATTCAACCTTTAACTCTTTAAAGGCTTCGATAATCTCTTTAATCCGACTCTGGCTGGCCGCGTTGAGATGGAATCCACCCATAACAAACAGAATTTGTTCATTTAATATTTCCTTTGTCTTCTGCGTCATCTTCACAATACCGGGATGGGCACAGCCGGTAATCAGTATCAGACCTTTGTCCGTTCGGATAATAAGTCCCTGCTCTTTAATCGATGTCCCCATTTGCCCGGTCGAATACACACCCCGGCAGATTACCGCCGGTTCTTGTGTTTCGATTATTTTCGCCCCGGAGGCGGTGACTGTTTCTTTGAAATCCTGCTGAAACGATTCGGGCACATAAACGTTCACATTGTGATTTTCCTTCAGGAACATTTCCATCCCACCTATATGATCCCAATGCTCATGGGAAAGTACGACCAGCTCAATGCTGTTCGGCTCAATTGCCAGTTTCTTCATATTCTCAAGCAGAAGTGAGCCGTCGCCGCCGGTATCAAAGAGAATAGTCTTCTCAAGGCCGGTTATAAGGCAGGAAAAACCCCATGAAGTTTCCAGCCCTTCTTTAAGAGGATTATTATCATATATAACCGTGATATTGACCATATTACTGTCGCAGACTACGTTATTCGGTTCGATTTCATGCATTTGTTTTAAGCCTCCATTGGTATTCTCAGTGGCATTCGCGGCAAATAGCACCGTTGACGATATAATCGTTAAGATAAACACTGTAAATGGCCTATTCATTTGTTTTCCTCCCGAATCTTTATTTATACCCGGCAAATAACTAACCCTTACAATATGATACACTCATAATTGCAATATTAAAAGAATTATCATACTTTAGTTAGAAATATAAGCAATTAGTTCTGTTTCCATTAAATGTGCTTAACTTTCTTATTGATGTCATTCCGGGCTTGAACCGAAATCCAGAATTTAAAAAACCGGATCCCCGCTTACGCGGGGATAACAACTAACAAAAATCACGTGGGCTTTATATTGTGCTAAAGAGGTATTTATAAATGGGAAGATACAACAGGATGATTGTGGGATTTCTCATCTGGCTTCATGCGTTTTGCGACCTGCCGCATGAGTTGGTAGTAATTAATTGGAACGTCTTCCCGCCTTGCCCCAGGCAGCAACGGCCGCCCAACGAACGTCCACATTGCCGGATTGTTCCTGCGATTGAGCCCTCGGCGGTATCAGGTTGCCGAACTCAATCGTACGGGAATCTTCCCACTTGTGATACTCACTGCGGCCGTCCGCAAAGGAAAAGTTGGTGCCGTCACCGTGCCGAACCGGCGGGGGGTCCCACCATTTCTCTTCCTGAACATAAACCGTCCAGCCGCCCATTGCCGCAGGACTGGTACCGCCGTCATCGAGAAAAACAATCCGATAGGCCGGTTCGGGAATGTCCATTCTCTTTTTAATCATATCCACCCCCATGCTCGGCCAGTCCTTACAGTTCATAGAATCGACCACAGCGTACGTTCGGAATATTCTCTCCTGCGTGCTGCTACGAAAGGCCTTGTTGACCCTCGGGCACTTGTAAATTTTCATACTTTTACAGTACGGCCATAAAGCACCATCGAGGATAGCCTCCTGTTTCTCGCTCTCGGTCATACCGTTCCGCCAGTCGGTGAGCACCCAGGGAGTTTCGTATCTGTGAATGGTTGTGTATTCTCCGGTATCGCCGTTGACAAGCTTGTCGTCGTTGCTGTCGGCATACATAATCCAGGCTATTGTCAACTGCCTCAGATTGCTCAGGCATGTCGCCCTCTGGCCCTGTTCCTTCACCAGATGGAGGGCCGGCATTAAAATGGATAATAACAAGGCAATGATAGCAATAACAACCAACAGTTCTATAAGTGTGAATCCTGTTCTATGCATTATCCTGCCCTTCCAATTCTATGCAAAAAGAGATTTTTCCGGATACATAAAATGACCGACATTTCCCAATCCAACTGCCATGAGGACCCCTGTTTGTATAACAATCCATGATAGTAGAATTTCGCCCGAATTTCAAGTTTCATCTTATCTTTTATTACATCTTGTCAAATATTCATGCCAGCAATCGCACTTTAATAAATTAATATCATGCCGGTACGATTCAGATTGACAGGCCAGGAGCAGATTCACATAATGGCTTGGAAAATAGAATCACTTATAGGAGAAAACACATGTTCAAAAAGCACAAACGAAATTCACAGGTTAACTGTACACCGACAGCGATACGAACCGCCTTTTTAACTCTTTCACTTATCGCTTTCACCATATCAAGCTTAGCCTGCGCCCGGGAGAATGCCGTCAATAAACCCATGGAAGAAACTTCCCTTTCCGAAATAACAAATCCTTTGATAGAACAACGCGCCGACCCGTGGTGCATGCGGCACAGCGACGGTTATTATTACTTTATCGCCACTGTTCCTAAATACGACCGGATTGAGCTGCGCCGGGCGAAAACCATAGCAGTCCTGGCCAAAGCCGAGGCCAAAGTCATCTGGCAAAAGCATGAAAAAGGTCCGATGAGCTACCACATCTGGGCGCCGGAGATTCACTACATCAACGGCAAGTGGTATATCTATTTTGCTGCCGGCCGGGCCGAGGACATCTGGGCCATCCGCATGTACGTACTCGAATGCGATGCCGCCAATCCGCTTGAAGGCCGGTGGACAGAAAAAGGCCAGCTCAAGACCAGCTGGGAATCTTTTTCGCTCGATGCAACAACGTTCGAGCATCGCGGCATCCGCTACCTTGTATGGGCACAAAAGGACCCCAAGATTCGCGGCAATACAAATCTCTACATCGCAAAGATGGACACGCCGTGGTCCATCACAGGCGAGCAGGTAATGATTACCAAGCCGGAGTACCCCTGGGAAATCATTCTTTTCTGGGTCAATGAAGGTCCGGCCGCCCTGATTCGCAATGGACGCATCTTTATCAGCTACTCGGCAAGCGGTACGAATCACAATTACTGCATGGGACTACTGACCGCCGATGAAGATGCAGATTTGCTTGACCCGAAATCATGGCACAAATCGCCGGTGCCCGTTTTCAGGAGCAGCGAAGCCAACAGTCAATACGGCCCCGGGCATAACAGCTTCACCGTTGCCGAGGACGGCAAGACTGACCTGATTGTCTATCACGCCCGCAACTACAAGAAGATTGAAGGAGACCCGCTGAACAATCCCGATCGTCATACACGCGTTCAGGTGCTTGGCTGGAAATCAGACGGAACACCCGATTTCGGCGAACCCGTCCCCGACGGCCCGCTTCCAAAATAACAAAATAAGACTAAACCGATTATGTTTCAGGGATTTTTACTATGTCTTTTGACGCTGGTTGCCGCCGGGATTGGTACGGCCACTGGATTCGGCACTTCCACTATTATGATTCCGGTCCTGACTCTTTTCGTGCCAATGCCGGTCGCACTGCTTTTCGTGGGGATTATTCATTTATGCGGTGACATCTGGAAGATATTGATGTTCAAAAAAGGTCTTGACTGGAAACTGATTCTGTTCTTCGGCCTCTCCGGCATTGTTGCCAGTTTCCTGGGCGCCTCACTATCGATACATGCAGAGGACCTGCCCTTGAAAAGAATCCTCGGAGTATTTCTAATCTTTTACGTCATTTTTCTGTTTATCAATCGACAATGGTCACTACCAAAGACTTCCGGCACCGCTGTATGCGGCGGCTTCCTCTCCGGATTGTTTGCCGGATTCTTCGGCGTCGGCGGGGCAATCCGGGGAGCTTTTCTGACGGCGTTCAATTTGCCGAAGGAAATATATATCTTCACATCCGGTCTGATTGCACTTTTCATCGACGTAACCCGCATCTCGCGCTACATCTGGGGAGGGACCCGCCTGGACGAGAACCTGCTGTATGCGCTTATTGCCTGTATCCCCATCTCCTTTCTCGGTGCCTACGCGGCAAAAAAACTTCTGGACCGGCTGCCGCAGAGATTCTTCCGCATATTCGTGGGTATCTTCTTAGCACTTGTGGGAATTAGACTGCTCTTCTGGCCATAAAAAATTTGTAAAAAAGGGATTGATTTATTATTCAATAGTCCGATAATAAAAATCGTTGGAACGAATGTGGTGTTTTATCGCCCACATAAGGGAATGCCGTTCTTAAATTAAGGGAATTATCCATGGAGGGTTTGGTCAAGGATGTCAGTTCCCGTGCAACGGGGACACAATGGTATCGGATACCGTTCGGGAAGTCGCTGCGAAACAGGCTTGGTGAGAGACATCTTATCCCTGTGGCACCAGGTCTGTTCGCAGTTCCTATTTTTAATTATAACATCTTCAGGGAAATCCTCCGAGCAACACGAGCCGTTGCGAGATGCTTTTTAATAAAGCAAAGTATTATCTTGTGTGCAGCTTTGATACTGGTCCGTCCGGCTGATGAAGCTCATGCCGTCACTGTCTATCAAAAAAATTTCAGCCCCGCCCGGTACAGCGTCGAAAGCAGCAGGGCGGAAAGAGATTTGTATGGATATTACTCGTTAGTCCTCCCATATCCTGGCCGGGTGTATAATAATTTCAATGAGGGTGACAATATCGAATGGATATATGACGCCCTGGAAAATCAATATGAATTTCTTGACGACACTTTATACAGAATCTTAGGCGGAAATTATTTATTAGGGCCTGTATGCTATCCGAACTGGCACGGTTTTCGGTTTTATTACCGGGCCAGAGACATAGAAAGAAAGGCCATTTGTGCAGCAGATATGGCCGCTGATACCGCAATTATATACATAGAGCAGGGCGATATGGTTAACAAGATTACATTAGCAGAACATCATGAAAGAATCGGGCAGGGATACTCTCTCTCAAGCTTGCGTGACATGCATGGATGGACTTATTCGAAAGACGGCATAAATGTGGATGCCAAAGCAATTCCGGAACCATCCACAATAGCTTTGTTCGGATTGGTGGCTTTAAAAATCCTGATGGTCAGGAGAATCACCGGGAACCGAACAATCAGCACTTTTTACAGCATCTAAGGCGGCAGACTTATCATCGACAAAAAAGAAGATTTCAGCAAGGCCGGCGACCACGAATATACATTTAGTAACAGTACTGACACTACAAAGCACCAACCGACGGCCTCTTTCCTCCTGAAGATTGCGCGATATTAACAAACTACTGATATTCGAAGAGTTTAGTATCTCGACTTTTGTAAAATCTACAATGATATCGCAATCATCCCTGTTGCTAATGGCCTCATTCATAGCCTTGAGTTCGTCGGATATCTCCTGTCCTTCGGAGGGCAATTCAACATATATAACATTTTCTAACAGATTCTGAATTCCCATTTCACGATCCTTCCTAATTATATAAAAGGTCACATTACCTAACCGTTAAAAGATACTATCGGAAGAAGTTTCGACCGGATTAAGTAGAAAATCAGACTTTGAATTTAAAAACCGCATTTATCTTTCAAATATCGGCCCTGCGATGGATTCTGTAAATCCTTTTTATTTAGCTCTTTACCAGGCGGATTTTGCGGACATGACATGCAGGAGTCATTAAATTCAACACCTCTTTCCACCATCCGGGCAACTGGCCGGTTGAGAAATTCATAACGATAAAACTTCGGAAAATCTATACGTTTTCCACTCTTGCAAGCACGATAAGTTATGATAAAATACCTTGCCTTTTATTCAGATCACTTAAATGTCCTGAATATTTTATTACTTGTAGAAGATTTCAAATGAATATACCTCTGACCAGGATCCAAAAGCTCGTCGGCGAGAGGATGTTGACATCCAAGCTTAGCAAGCCCTGCTGTTACCTCGAAATAAATACCGATGTGACCGAGTTGATGGCGATTCGCCCCAAACTCAGGAAATCGCTGGGCGTTAAAATTACAACGAACACTTTTTATATTCACGCTCTTGCCCTTGCAGTGCAGAAATATCCCCTTATGGCGGGAAAGATGTGCGGCGAAAATATTCAGATTGCAGACCACGTTAATATCGGCTTTGCTGTCAATGCACCACAAGGTCTCGTTGTACCGGTAATTAGGGATGCCGGGAAGAAAACGCTGCCTGAGATCGCCCGTGAGGAAAAACTGCTTATAGACAAAGCTCGTGATAATCAATTGACACTCGACGATATTGAAGGTGAGACGGTAGCGATGAGCAATCTCGGTGTTTATGGGATTGATTCTTTTTACGGAATAGTACCGCCGCCGGCCAGCACTATTTTAGCAGTGGGAAATATCATCAGAACGATAGTTCCGAAAAATGGAAAAGCTGCAGTGCGTAAAACAGTAAGCCTGTCTATAGCGGTTGACAATAAGGACATAAACGATTTTTACGCGGCTCGGTTCATGAATTTCATTAAAGAGCTTCTGCAGAATCCCGAACACATGGACTGATTTTTCAAGGAGTCAAAAACATGAAAAGATATTTCCAAATCATTTTAGCTTTCGTTTCCACCATGGTGGTATCAGCCGGATTAGTTCAGGCAGCTCAAACGACGGCTTTACATAAAATTGAACTGCTTTGGCCGAACGGCGCTCCGGGCGCCAAAGGCAACCAGGACGGTGACAAACCTACGCTGACAATTTGCCTGCCGTCAAAGGAGATTGCAACCGGCACAGCAGTAGTGATTTGTCCCGGCGGCGGTTACGGGCACCTGTCTATGGACCGCGAGGGCCAGCAAATCGCAGACTGGCTTAACTCGATTGGTGTCGCCGGTTTTATCCTGAAATACCGCCACGGCGGCGTCGGATACGGCCATCCGGCTCCTTTGCAGGACGCACAGCGGGCAATAAGAATTGTCAGGGGCAGGGCGAAAGAATGGGACATCGACCCGGAACGAATCGGGATTATGGGCTTTTCCGCAGGTGGACACCTGGCTTCAAGTGCAGGCACACACTTTCAAAACAATTACTACAACGCAAAAGAATCCATAGATAAAATAAGCTGCCGACCTGATTTTATGATACTTATTTATCCGGTCATTACGTTAGACGATTCCTTCACCCACAGCGGCTCGAAGCGAAATTTATTAGGCGAAAATCCCGACCGGGAGCTTGTCGATAATCTTTCAAACGAAAAACAGGTTACGCCCGAAACACCGCCGACGTTTTTGGTGCACTCAAACCAAGACACAACAGTCCCGGCGGAAAACAGCATTTATTTCTATCTCGCTCTGCGCAAGGCAGTCGTGCCTGCCGAGATGCATATCTATCTCAAAGGTCCGCACGGCTCGGCCATCGAGAAAAAATTCGGCATCGTTTCAACCTGGCCTGACCGCTGCGCCGACTGGATGAAAGTCCGCGGATTACTGAATCGATAGTTCGTTTATGGTGTTATCGCACGGCTGTAGATACGGACATCATCAATCAGGCCGGAACAAAAAGTCCCCGTTTCGAGTTTATTGCCCGCACCAATGTATAGACCGCCATCGGCACTTATAAGTTGGCCTTGCGACTGGGTATCTTTTGCACTTTCAACGTCGTCAACGTATAGCATTCGCTGAGAACCGTCCCACACAAATCCGATTCGGTGCCAGCGGCCGTCGGTGATTACAGTCTGTGAGAATAAAGGAGCGCCAAACCGACTGGATCCCTTAAGCTCCGTCATCAAGTAACCTTCTGAGGGATCTATCAAAAGCCAATCCGCCCCATCTATCTGCGATAAAACAATTTGTCCTGGAGCGCCGCCTTTTATCCAGGCAAAGACGCTGAACAGGCTATTTGTCTCAGGATTCAACACAAATGGTGTGCTAACATAATCGTCAATCCCATCAAACTCAAGTGCTCCATCTACCATACCGCCATCTGGTTGCCATATCGGTTCACCATAAACAATACCATCGTTGTTATCAATACTATCGCAAGCAACAATGCCTTCTGTCTCGTCCAGCGCCCAGTATGCGATGAGTGTGTGATCAAGCACCTCCTGTCCCCAGTAGCTCATTAGAACTTCTAAATCCGCTTTATCCACCACACCGTCGCCAAGCGGCGTAGGACCGATGTCACAGAGTCTCTCTCTTGTGCCCCAGTGTTCAATGAGTATCACTAAATCATTAATATTTACGATTCCGTCGCCATTGAAGTCAACAACTGGAATAATTGGCGCCTGATATATGTCACCCCAAGTCCCGCCAAACCCGCCAGGTCGTTCTGAGCAGAAGTAGAGCATAAATTCATCGGGTGAGATTAGCGCTCCACAATCGACACTTGCACTATTGACTATATGACCAAGATTCAGAGGAGTTTCCCACGGATCATTAACACTTGCCCGAGTTGCTACCCACATGTCTATATCGCCAAATCCACCGGGCCGGTATGGCCCCAAGTAATCCTCGGAAAAATAGAGTGACAGACCGTCGGCTGAGATAATAGGAAAATTCTCGTCAGCCGAACTGTTGACCACTGACCCAAGATTAATTGGAGGTCCCCATGGATCATTTACTGTTGCTCGTTTGGTTACCCATATATCGGCAGCGCCGTATCCACCGGGTCGGTTGTAGGAGGAAAAATAGAGTTCCAGCCCATCGGTAGAAAGCCGCGGTGCGTGCTCCTGGCCAGACGTGTTAACCGGTGGTCCGAGATTCACCGGCTCGCCCCATTCATCATTCGTCGTTGCCCGCATCGTTAACCATAGGTCGGTTTCACCTAATCCACCCGGTCGATCAGAGTGGAAGAAGAGCGACAGGCCATCGCACGAGATGCACGCACAGGCTTCATGTTGCCCAGCATTGACCGGTGGGCCAAGATTTTCAGGGGTGCCCCAGTCGTCTTCTATCGTTGGGCGTCTGGCTACCCATATATCCCAATCACCATATCCACCGGGTCGATCAGAGGAAATGTAGAGCTCCAGGCCATCAGATGAAAAGCAACTTTGAGCATCACCAGACGAAGTATTGATCGTCGGCCCAAGGTTCACAGGTTCGCCGAAGGTGAAATCTGCCTTCGCAACCTGCGCAGTTAGGCCCAATGCCAAAACCAGAATTGCTAATATTTTTGCTGTTTTCATCTCATTCTCCTTTTAGAAAATTTTTAATGTTCTCACGCAGCATATTGTGCGCAATCAGGCCAGGTCCCATCGCCTCGACCTTCTCCGGATAAACACATAAAGGATCGGCGTAAATCGTCGAGCCAAATGCATCATAGACTCGTACAGTCCACCACGTCTGCTCATAAGGAAATGACTTTATAACATCAGTTGGGGGCTCAAGAGTGTTCGAGATAATCATATAGTCCATTACTCGAAACGGATCTGAACCGAACAGAAGCTGATAACCGACCGCGTTTTCACTTTCTTCGCAACTGAATACTGCACCATTGGCATCGACAAAAGTGCTATCTTCAGGACCAACAAGCGTGACAGGTTCAGGCAGTTTACCAGGGTGATCGGCCTCGTCATAAAAATCCATATCGCCCGAAGAGGCCGAGCCATACCAGTTGAAAACATATTGCGTTGCATCCGATGTACAGGCAAGCTGCAGGTTTTTGCCCGGGCCAATCACAGACCAATAAGCCCCGGCAACAACACCATCGTTAAATTCGGTTATATCGTCATTAGTTAGCGAATTACCATACCAGTCGGGAGGAAGGCTATGATCATTTATCTCAAAACCTACATTCAATATGTTAGAATAAAAAGTTGAGGAGGTACTTACATAGCTGTCAAGCCAACACTGTTCACCATCCACAGAACTGGCGAGGAACTGATTAATCAGGACGGAAGCACCAGGAGCTGCTGCATCGAGAGTTGTGACATGGTTTACTGCATATCGCCTGTCTGAATAAGTTTGGTTCAAATATGTAGCGGCTCTTACGGCAGGAAGTCCTCCTGTACTCCAGCCTATAGTTTGTATGGAGTGACTGCAGTGCGGCGCCACCAACGACAAATAAACTATGATTGCATCACTAAGACGATTGTAAGTAGGCCATCCGGCAAAATCTTGATCAGCACTGTAACCATCTGGAAAACTCAGAAGGTTCGCTCTCTGGCTCCAAACCGCGGAGTTCCAGAGCGGCTGAGCATAGACCGGCAGGCCATTTACGCCGTCTCCTCCACCAAAATAGATGATTGTTGGCTTGTTGGGATCGAAGAACTCATTCTCTAAGACCATATTTATTCCACTGAAATACGGAACAATTATGACTTTAACGATAGAAGGTAAGCTTTCATACTCCCCATCGCTAACCACCAATTCAAACTCACATTCCTGAATCACATCTGTCTGGGTAAAGCCGCCTAATATGGGCGTTGGGTCTCTTCCTGTGCCTGGTTGCATAGACCCACCGACAGTAGGTGTAGCGGTGTTTGCATCTATAGTGACGACGGATGGTCCCGTTATTTGCCGCCAAGTATAGCTCAACAGGCCGGAATTATCCGGGTCAAAGGAGCCTGTGCCGTCGAGGACAATGGGGTCCTGGGCTACGTATCGAGACGAGCCTGCATCTGCCACAGGCCTGATTCCTTCTGATTCGTTAGCAATTACCGGCTGAACAAAACAGATCAGGAAAAATAACAATACGAGTGAAACTGCCTTTATCATCTTTTAATCCTCTGTAAAGTTTTCATGTGCGGTGTGTATAAATTCTCATGCCACGTAATATGCACAGCTTGACCTGCTTATCTTAGTCTTGATGAAAATCTCGCCGATTAAACGTCATTATTGGCTTTCTCCACTAAAGAGCTTGCTGGAAGCCAGTATGACTGCTGATTATTTAATATATACAGGTTAATATATCCTGTCAATTGTGGTGACTACGTATTTTTAGGAAAAAACCACAATCTAAACATGTTGCAATTTAGTGGTAAGGGCATATTAGAAATAGAGTAATCTAAGAAATGCTAATCTTTTATAGAATCTCCGGGCTCGACTAATAATATAATAGTGAGACCTACAATGAGGTATTAGGATCAATATTGTTGCTGGTCGGATTCAGACTCATCCGGCTGTTTTTCCTGTGGAGTTAACTCATCTGATATTTGAGATTCATCCGGCTGAATTTCCCTGATTTCAATAGGTGGTTTTTCACGATTCTCATCAGTGTCATCAGGCTGCAAAACCGGCTCGGTCTCAGACGGTTGCATGTCACTTGCCTGGTCGGTAGGAACAGGTTCTACATCAGTGGGAGTTGTTTGCGTTACCTCAACAGGCTGTTCCTGAGCTTCCTGCTCCAAGGGAATTTCCGACAAGCCGGTCTCTGCCTGTCCCTGGTACTGAGCGTGTAAGAATTCGGCGACTTTCCTA
>Ga0307422_1000630_pt1 | contig 19236 bp, 16 predicted proteins | sample SalMarWE160290MG_FD_202153 | JGI IMG/M metagenome (GOLD analysis project Ga0307422, IMG submission 202153) | Salt marsh sediment microbial communities from the Plum Island Ecosystem LTER, Massachusetts, United States - WE1602-90 | ecosystem: Environmental > Aquatic > Marine > Intertidal zone >...
ACATTTTCCGATTTGTATAGTTTTAAACTCAATAAAATACGTGCATGGGGAGAAGTAACTGATCAGCAGACTGGCGAGAATTTAAAAAACGTTGCTATAAATATTACCGGAAAAGGGGATGATACCTCTCAGTTCACGCTTGCCGATAATGGACGGTTTGAGATTGTTGGTAATCCAGGGGATGAGTTTCAACTTTCAGTTTGGAGAGAAGGGTATGCTATGGAAGAATTTTCTGTAAATATAGCAACAGCAGCATCAATAGGGCTACATGAGGTCGAACTTGGACGGTTTCCTATCGAAAGACAGGATCAACCTTTAGAATTGCCTGCCATTGAAGAAGGAACTATAATTCAGGAAGAGATTGTACTAGTCGAAGCTCCTGAAAAAAAATTACAACCGGAGGAGAAATCACAAATTCAGACTAGCGAAACAGTTTTTAGACTTCAAATTGCCGCTAGTCGTCAACCTTTGTCTGATAGTGAAATAAAAGCTAAATATTCCGGAGATTTAGACGTTTTTGTTTTTAACGAAGATAATTGGTTCAAATATGCAATAGGAGAGTATAACTCATTTTATGAGGCGAATCTAGCGCGTAAACGATGTGGTGTTAAAGATGCATTTATTGCAGCATATCGGGAAGGAAACAAAATCGAATTGATGAAAGCAATAAAACAAATATATATTTCATCGGAGATGGATAATGTACCTGATTTAAATGATAATACTACCATAATTCAGAGACTGATCATTTATTTTCCCACAGATGGATTTCAGCCTGTTAATGCCCAAATTGAAAAATTGAACCAGCTTATTCAACAAATAATAAGTAATCCTAATATAAAGGTGGAAATTGATGGACACACGGATAATAGAGGTAGTTCCGTCTATAATCTTGGACTAGCAACGGAAAGAGCCAGGACTATTCAATCTATACTCGTATCAGGCGGAATTGCAGAATCCCGCATCAGTCTGAAAAGTTTTGGTAAAGACAAGCTAAAAGTAGAGTGTTATAACGATTGTACATCTCAGATCCATCGTGAAAATCGAAGAGCAGAAATAATACTATATGAATAAAAACATGTAGAATATTGAAATACAGAATATTACGTAACATGTTTTTCAAAAACAAAGAAAAAAAATGTTACAAATTATTTAGTTCCTCACAATCAAATTAGGATAATTAGTATTTTTTTTGACAAACGTTTGTTTTTTATTGATGAAAGTGTATTTTTGTAGTCTAATCTCAAACATAGATTATTATGCTGCTTATAATTTTATCAATCCCTTTCCTATCAGTTGTTTTTTTGGGATATCTGGTGTATTCCGCACCGGAAGCGTCAAACGAAGCTTAATATAACGAAATATAATATACTACTTACACTAAACCAAATTAAACGGTGAAGCTCTTGCTTTACCGTTTTTTATTTGTTTCAAAGTATTATAATCAATAGGTGCAAAGGGTATAATTTATAAGATTAATTCAATCAATCTGTGACATAATACTAAAAATCTTTGACGAATGTTTGTTTTTCTTTGACGAATGACTATATTTGTCTTATAAATTTAATCTCAATAGCTATGTGGCTGATGATTATTATTATTCCATTTATATCTCTCATTGTGCTGGGATATATGGTTTACGAGGCACCGGAAGTATCAAACGATATTTCAGAGTAGAGAGATTTTATTTTTTCTTTCTTTTTTATTTGGTTTCTACAATCCTGATTAATTATTTTTGGGGGCATGTATTTAATATTACATTACCTCAATGAAAGTCATTTATAGCATATTTTATCCTATTTTCTTCTTTAGTTCCATAATTGCGCAAGATATTACACTATTCCAGTATCGTGGAGAGCTCAATATTAAATTGGAAGTTATCGATGAAAAACGTCTTGGAAAAGGAATTGAGATATTAAATTCAGCCGTACTTATTGAGAAGGAAGCCCTAGAAATTCTGAGTTCAATGGATGATCAGGAGAAAAATGAGGGCAGTTCAGCCAATTATAGGAAAATGCTTAAATACTTTTTTGAGGCTTCTGAAAAATTCAAAGAAGGCCATACTCTGATTTATTTGGTGTATAGTGATAACAATCAGAAATTTCTGGAAGAGATGAAAAAAATGAATCATTATGCATCAGGCATGAATAAGGCGAAATATTATGAGTGTAAAGGAAAAAGGACCATAGCTAGAGCTAATGCTATAAGAGAAATACTGATAGAAGCTGATAAACCCGAATGGATACAATACAAGATGCATGAAGCTTTCGAGCTAGAGAAACTGGCAATTCGGGATCTAGGAAGAGCGCTTCAAATTTACCAGGACTTCCCGGTCGAATATAATTATGGATGGAATAATGACGTTACACCGGAAGAACTTGCTCGCTTTTTTAATAATCCTGTAATTAATCTACCACCTGAAGAAGTTTTTAAAAAAATCTCTCCTGAAGAGAAAAAAGAACCTGAGGGCGGTCTTATTGTATTTAGGGTTCAAATTGCTGCTCATACCGTTCAGATAAAAGACGAGTATATCAGAACATTCTATACAGGTACAGACAGTATTATGGAGACTAGGGAAGGTACATGGTTTAAATACCAGATAGGAGCCTTTGAAAGCTACCAGGATGCAGATAAATTACGTATTGCTTGTCGTGTTCCAAGGGCTTTTGTTGTGGCATACCAGGATGAAAGGAAGCTAACAATTAAAGAGGCTCTTGCTATATTGCAAGTAGTTCAATAAAGTTTAATTCTATAAATCGGTAATCGTTTTCTAATTTCTCCTACTGATTCTGCATTAATACGGATACTAATCTCATGATCAGGTCCTAGTCCGTTAATTAATTCCTTGGTTTGTTGTGATAATTTATTTGAAATATTTAAGTGTGAAACATGAAATTCCCCATAGTTATAACCAATGGTGAAATCAATAATTCTGAACCAACTTTCTGAACCGATAATATCATCACTTAGATAGATTCCAATACTGTCGCTTGCCAGCAGGCTGCTTTTACTGATAGATGTGAAAGTACTTATTGGCAGATTATTTAAAGTCATAAATGGTTCAGGGAGATTATGTACAGTGATGAATTTATAACCAAGAAGAAGGGTGTCATCTGAATTTATACAATGGAGTGTTAATCTGATATCTCCGGCTTGTTCAGGAATTATTAGGTATTTCCCGATGGTATCACAAGAGATAAAGCTATTAGTGGCTGAAAGAAGCAAGGTATCGCATTGGAAGAACATCGCATTATCAATGCAAAGATAGTTGTCAATACCGTTATACAGGTAACCATTAACAGATGTTAAACTTGTGATGGCACCTGAAGGCAGTTCTGTACCAAATCTACCCTGTGCCTTAAGCAGACAAGATGTAGTCTGTAATAAGATAGTAAGAAGCAGAAGTTTAATAAGAGCTTTCAAATAGTAAAAAATGTGTTTCTTACAAAGAAAAATGAATGTATGCAGAGGAACAAATTTTTCTGATAAATTAATTCTGAAGCAGGGCTTTTGTCGATAATAGTCCGCAAGCGGCCATAATATCTTCGCCTCGAGAGGCCCTGATAGTTGTGATTATACCCTTAGAATCAAGTTTTTTGCGAAAGTTTTGTAATGTCTTTTCGTCTGTGCCCTGAAGTGGAGAATCAGGTATACTATGAAACCGGATTAAATTTATCCTGCAACGCAAACCGTTAAGAATTCTCGCCAATTGGTTGACATGCCGGGGAGTGTCGTTAAGTCCTTTGAAAACTATATATTCGAATGAAATCCTACGTTGCTTCTTGAACGAGTAATCTTTCAATGTTTGAATTACATCTTGTATGGGATAGACATTTTCAACAGGCATAAGTGTTGATCTTTCATCGTCAAAAGGACTATGCAAACTTACAGCAAGATGACAGTTACTTTCTTCAATAAACCGGCGCATACCGGGTATTAATCCTACGGTCGAAACGGTTATTTTGCGGGGAGTTAATTCTGTGCTATACTCCGATACTAAAATTTCGAGAGCTTTCATTACTGCTTCTGTATTGTCGAAGGGTTCTCCCATACCCATAAAAACTATATTAGTTATCAATTCTCTTTCTGGAATACTCAATAATTGATTTAAAATTTGTCCAGCCGAAAGCTGGCCCTGGAATCCTTGCCGGCCTGTCATACAAAAAAGACAGCCCAGTTTACACCCAATTTGCGATGAAACACATAAAGTATGACGTTTCCCCTCGGGGATATATGCCGTTTCAATATAGCGACCTGTATTTACCGGGAAAAGGTATTTTTTAGTACCATCGTTTGATAAGCTTATTTTCTGGGGAGGTAAAAGACCAAGCTCAAAATTATCGGCCAGAGCTTTTCTGGTCTTTTTTGAAATATTTGTAAATTGATCGATTTCAGTTGCTCCACGACGATAAATCCAAAGTGCTATTTCACGTACGACAAATTTAGGTATATCCAGAAATTCACAGGCTTGCGTAATCTCATTCAATGTCATACCAACCAGTACAGTCTTACTCATCATCACATAATCTAGAAATAAATTTCTGAAAGAATGTTCTGAAATGAAACCCCTTTATTGATAAGGATTTCACGTGTTTCAATCACCATTTCAGCACTTCCGCAAAGATAGTATTAAATATTCGTATGAAGATTTGCTTTTTCATTCAGAAAATTGGTCACCCTTCCTTTATAAAATTGTGTATCTTCCTTACCCGTATAACACCTGATATAGTTATCAGATAATTTTTTTCCAAGATAATCTGAGAAATAAAAATCATTAAGGTATCGGCTTCCATGAAGCAACATTTTAATAGTATCATAACCGGAACGTAACATGGAAATAAAAGGAGCAATACCCGTACCAGTAGCTATTAGCCAAGCAGGTGAGGGGAGAGAAAGGAATTTACCAAAGGGAGGCGAGATCCACAGGCTATCTCCTGTTCTGCTTTTTTCCAGTTCTGGAGTTAACCTTCCTTCTGGAATGATCTTATACAATATCTCAATTTTGTCATCCTTTTCAGCGCTGATAATACTGTATAATCGTGGTGGAATCGATTGACTATTGGTTACAGAAATAACCTGACCTGCTGTAAATTTAAAGCATCGCTTAAATGAAAGAATACCCGATGAATTACTGATCATCGGGTTGGATAAAACTTTGATCTCTTTAAGATTGTTCTTTGTATTGTTCATACGATATTAAAACTGAACAAACAGATAATACTGAATGGACAAACACGATTAACAATATTTTGTTTTATAAAACTATCTTGTAATCCATATCGACGTAAGCCGAAAATAATGTGCCCTTTTCAACTGTAGCTTCCTTGCCTTTAAAAACAAGGAACAACGGATGAAGCAATACGGCTGCTACAATTACTTCTTCCGTACGCGATTCACCATCCAGTTCCTGAAACGATCGCAATCTGATATTCTGACCATCAATAGCAACGACATAGTCAATTGAGAATTCGAGCTGACCTTCAACTCCTGCAAAATTAGCCTCTTTAATATGTACAATTGTACCAATAACCAGGGCTCCTTTTTCTATGACAATAACACTATCGACCATAACATTTTCAGCTACCTCAAAATTCACTTGGTCGCCAACTTTGGAAAGCCTGCTATCGAGAATTTCATTTAGCATTACCTGAATAATTTCTCCTTCCTGGAGAAGAATTTGATTCTGTGATTTAAGATTCACAGATGCTAATAAAGCAAAAAGAATCAATATTAGATTTTTCATTTTATAGAATTTAAAGTTAGACGGTAGAGAAAACAAATATCACTCAAAAAGCAGGCCAAATTAATAAGATAAAAAAACCCGGCATTTGCCGGGTTTCGAGAGATGTCAATATTGAAATATTTTAGTAAAGATTAAGTTGAAAATTCTCTTTTACAACAATTTCAGGTTCACCTTCGAAAGAGGTAATAAGACCGGTTACAGCAAGATACTGATTTGAGAAGAACCTTTCAGGATGTCGGCTGTATCTACGTGCCAGGTAACCAGGCATTACCACCGTGAAATCGTTATAAGGATAGTAAGGGCCAAAGTATAGAAAGTATTCATCAGTAACTCTTGAATAATAAACCTCATTAACTCTTCCATACACAGTCATCACCTCACCTTGATAATATATGGCATCATAGGCCGAGATCATTTCAATTCTATAGCCGCTGTGATAGTGCCAGTAAGGAACCATTGGGTATATTCGGAGGAAATGATTATGTATTACAGGAGTCCAGTATATTTCAACATTCACCGGTCTGCGATATACATGATGTACAGCCCTATATTCTCTGCTGGGTGGAGGACTTGAATAACGATGATATACAACATGTCTTTCGCGGTAAACCCTTGGTGAAGTATATGTAACAGCCTCAGGTCTCCTCGATGGATGAGATGCACTATTATTATTTGAAGAATAATTGTTAGCTCTTCCAGTACTCCGATTATTCACGGTTGTGACATTATTATTTCGAGTTGTATGTTGAGTGATCCGGCTTTCATTATTCCGGGTCGATGGAGTTCTTGTGGGTTCAGGACGTCTTGCCGGTCTTGTCTGTTCATTTTTGCTTGCTGTAACTGCCCTGCTCTCATTAGAGGACCTTGAAACAGTTGAAGTACTTCTTTGCGAAGCATTTCGATTTTCCCTGGTAGCAGTTGTATTTGTATTGGCAGGCTTCCTTGAAGTCTGATTATATGAAGTTGCTGCGATCAACAACATAACCAATATTAACATCATTTTTTTCATAGCCTGAATTTTTACGTGTTGTTACCTGGCAAAGCACAAATAGAATGCCAAAGTTTTAAAGTATTGAATAACAGATTTATACAGACTTCTAACAAGTACAACATAAAGCTTGAATATAATTAAGTAAAAAATTATTAAAAGATAAATCCTATTTTTGTGAGCTAATCTCAAATAGAAATGCCATTAAATATACCCGACAAATTACCGGCAGTAGAAATACTGGAAAGTGAGAATGTTTTTTTAATGAAACATACTCAGGCTATTCACCAGGATATTCGTCCGTTAAAGGTCGTTATTGTCAATTTAATGCCATTAAAGATTGCTACTGAAACACATATACTCCGTTTACTCTCTAATTCACCTCTCCAGGTTGAAATTGTACTTTTGCATACTAAGGATCATATTTCAAAGAACACACCTTTAGAGCACCTTAAATCATTTTATAAGACCTTTTCACAAATTGAAAAGCAGAAATTTGATGGTATGATTATAACAGGAGCTCCCATCGAGCATCTTGAATTTGAAGAAGTAGATTATTGGGAAGAACTTACCCGGATAATGGATTGGTCGAAAACACATGTTACATCAACCTTATTTATTTGTTGGGGTGCTCAGGCTGGGTTATATCATTTCTACGGGATTCCAAAATATAATCTTCCCAAAAAAATGTTCGGAGTATTTGATCATAAAGTCAATAATCCCTTAATTCCCATAATAAGAGGATTTGATGAAGTTTTTCATGCACCGCATTCGCGACATACGGAAATCAGACGTGCAGATGTTGAAAAAATCAAGGAATTAGAAATTATAGCAGAATCAGCAGAAGCGGGGATATTTCTTGTAATGTCAAAAAGCGGACGACAAATTTATGTTACAGGTCATGCAGAATATGACCCGACAACTTTAAAAGAGGAATACCTGCGAGACGTTAAGAGAGGTTTAAAAATTGAAATTCCAAAGTATTACTTTCATAATAACGACCCACAGGAGTTGCCAAGAGTGCGATGGAAAAGTCATGCTCACCTATTATTTTCTAACTGGCTTAATTATTATGTATATCAGATGACGCCTTTCAATATTGATGAAATAGGCCAGTAAACTAATAATTAAATAGTTAGGTTTCCTTATTTATCAACAGTTTACAAAAGAGTTGTATTCTTTAAGTATTTGTTTTTAAGCTGAATTATGATATTTAGTTAATATGATTTTTTGATTTCATTTTGTTAAAATTTTCTTATACTCTATATTTTAATTCTGTTGTTTATGTAAGAAAAACTGTAATTCATGTAAAAACAAAACATTTACAATATTGTAGCGTATAATTACGAAATTTCAGAATGCTTTCACATGACATTAATAACACATTCCAGGGCAAAACAAGATTTATCCTATTTAAGAAGAGAAAAATTAATTTCCATGTCTAAAACACAAAATCAGGTATCCTCAAATGTTAGCGCTCAGGATTACGACTTTAATTGGTCTCAGTATACTATTTTAATAGCTGAAGATGAAGAGACAAATTACATATATCTTGAAACTGCATTACAAAAAACAGATATTGTTATTCTCAGAGCAAAAAATGGTCGTGAGGCTGTGGATATAGCACGTTTAAATCCGCAGTTGGATTTGATTCTTATGGATATAAAAATGCCCGAAATGAATGGTCTTGAAGCTACCCGAAGTATTAAATCGTTTCGAAAGGATGTTACTGTTATTGCTCAGACTGCTTTTGCTATGGAAGAAGACCGAAGGAATTGTTCGGCGGTAGGATGTAACGATTTTCTTCCCAAACCCATTCGGTACAAAGTTCTTTTGGAGACCCTGGCAAAATACCTGAAATAAACTCAAACCTTTTAACTACAGTTTGTATCTTTGAGAAAAAAGAATGCAATGAAACTTTCATTGACTACTCCTGCTTTACTTTTCTCAGCAATTTCATTACCCTTACTAGCTTACACGAATCGGTTTCTTACTATAGCTCAGCTGGTACGTACCTTGCATGCTAAGTATAAAGAAAGTCCTGAAGCATTGATATATGGCCAAATCAGGAATTTACGCAAGCGTATACATTTAATCCAAAACATGCAGATATTAGGTATTGTGAGCCTCCTGTTATGTGTCGAATGTATGTTTCTTCTTTATATTGAATGGATTGCCATTGCAAAAATAATTTTTGGAATAGCTTTACTCTTGTTATTAGCATCACTGGCACTCTCTGCATGGGAAATTAAGATTTCTGTGAAAGCATTGAATTTGCACCTAAGCGATATTGAGGGTATTTAAGAAATCAGTCAGCGTGCAACACCATTAACCAATCTCTATTTATCTATTTCTCAGGCAGCTTATTTATTTTACAGATTATATAGTAAGAAATAATACTACCCAGGATATAAAAGATAAAATCAGTCCAGCTAAATGAATTCCCTATTAATGCCCTGCCAATATAACCTGATCGGATAGCATTGAGAAAAGGTGTTGATACCAGCTGTAGAAATTCGAGTGAACAGGTTGCAATAAATACAGATAGCACCAATATTTTAACAGTTGTACGATAAAAGAAAAAGTAAAATAATATACTCCAGAATATCACGTAGAGAGTCCCTGCCAATTTATCCGATACAATATGTTCACCTATCCCATGATATTCTTTCACAAGGAATCCGAGTGGAACAAGTATCAGTATACAAATTCCGGAAACAATTCGTCTGTGTTTTATCGGATCAGAATGCGTCACTTTGTTTTCTTTCTACGAAATTCCAGAAATAAACTAGCAATGAGGCAGTAAGAATACACCATATTGTAAATATTGCGGCAGGTATAGCTACATCATTACCAAAATGGTTAATTGCCAATACAACACCCAATCCTGCATTCTGCATCCCTATTTCGATCGATAAAGTTTTGCGGCGTAAATAATTCAATTTCCCTAAATATCCGGCAAGAAATCCTAATGTCATGCCGGCGGCATTATGAAAAGCAACTGCTCCAAGCAGGAAAAATGATGCATAACCAAATTTTTCTTTATTAACAGCAATCACAAAAGATGTAATTACAACAATGGCAAGTACCGAAAGGGTCGATGGCCATTCCCCCAACCGTGGTACAAATCGTGGTAATGTTTTTCTTACTACGAATCCGGCAATTAGAGGTATAACGACTATGAAAATAATAGTTGTAAACATTGGAAAAAAAGCGATGGGAACCCGTGTACCAGCCAGTAATAAAGTTAATAGCGGAGTAAGTATCGGACAGAGGAGAGTAGAAGTAGCAGTGAGGGAAACGGAATATGCCACATCACCTTTTGAGAGGTAGGAGATTACATTACTTGTCATAGCGCCCGGAGCTGCACCCGTAAGTACTAATCCTACTGTCCATGCCGGTGACAGATGAAAGATAGAGCTAGTAATCAGGGCCAGTAAAGGCATAATAGTGAATTGACAAAGGGTACCAAAGGCTACTTTTAAGGGTGACCGGATAATACTTCTGTAATCTTCTTCAGTTATTACCAACCCAATACCAAACATGGCAATGCCAAAGAAAATATTGATATAATCTTTTAATCCTGCAAATGCTGGCGGGTAAACATAGGCTGCTAATCCAAAAATTATAACCCATATAACAATGCCTTTATTGAAGAAGTGCAGTATTTTATTCATCATACTGATTACAATTTACAATCTGTGAATATAGTATTTGTGTTTTTAATTTGAATTATACCACTGTGTTTGTTACAGGTAATAAAAAGATTTTGAAATAGAATAAATTTGTTGTCTGAGTGCTGTCTTCTGAGGCAAATGTTACCATTGCTGGTTTTATATTGATCTGACAAGCTCAGAGATTGACAGGTATACTGTAGGCGATATTGTTAATAGATAGGCTTATTGGCACCAATAGTTTGTAAATTGCATTAAACCTTACTCTCACCTAAATAATGATCAAACTTTCGTCATAACTATCCTCATTGGGATTAGCTTCAGGCGATTCAGTTGTATCATTAGGTAGGGGATTTGGTTCAAGGTGATAAGGTTTATTGAATTGTTCATCAATATCGAAATCCCAGTCGGGTGGAGGAACAACATATTGCTGATGTTATACAGGATCATCGGGGAATGGCGGAGAATAAAGAGAATCGGAAGGAGTTATTGAGAAATTGTATTCAAAGCCTTCCTGGAAATCATGCATATCGGGGATAACAAAATCAAATTCAAATTCGGGGATGTGACCGAACGGACTGCCCGGAAAGTGAAATCCATAATGATAGGGATGCAAGTGGTTGGGAGTTCCATATTCCCATACATCAAGTACTGAATCAATTTCCGTACTCGCAGTATCATAATCCCAGGTGGATACAGCGATCGAATCATAATATATCAGGTTGCCTTCTTTATCGTATTCACGATTCACGTCGTAGCTGGTACCCGGAAAGTTTTCAGTACTATTATCCATTTGGGCCTTACAAAAATAACCCATGCCTAAGAATATAAAAGCAGGTAGTATATATTATTGAGCTTTCAAGGTTAATATGATTAGAATTTTAATATAAAATAGTAGTCGGTTTTGTATAAAAAAAATACAACAGGAATCTGAAATTTATTTTTTCATTGTATCTGTTTTAGCATAAATTAACAATTTATTAATCAGCATATAAAAGCATGAAAGCAATTAATGAACTAATCCAAAGCAGGCGAAGTACGGTTCTTTTTTCTGATAAAACAATAAGTAAAGATAGTATTGAAAGCTTATTCGAAGCGGCTCGCTGGGCGCCATCGAGCAGAAATCAACAGCCATGGCGGTTTGTTTATGTTTTAAGAAACGATCCGGATTTTTCCGGCTGGCTTGGTTGTCTGCATGAAAAAAACCGGGAATGGGCACAAAATGCACCTATGCTGATACTCACAGTGGCTCAGATCATCTCCGATTACAATAATAAGGAAAACGCATACGCTGTGCACGATACAGCTATGGCCTATTCCAATCTGGTATTTCAGGCCCTGTCGTTGGGACTTTCAGTACATCCTATGGGAGGATTTGATAAGGATAAGATAAGAAACTTAGTATTTATACCTGAAGATTATGAACCTTTGGTTGTTGCTGTAGTTGGAAACAAATCGACATCAACCGGATTTTCTCATGATCTGCTGGAAAGAGAGAATTCCATACGTAAGAGGAAATTGATAAACGAAATAGTATTCAGGCAGCAATTTCCCGGAAAATAGAATTAGTTAAAAGGATTATTTTTCAGCTTTCAATTGATTGAACCAGATTATGGAATTTATACCCCAGGGCAGTATACCTGTTTCGTGATTTAATCCATCCATTTCATAATATTTTACAATTTCCGCATTATTTCCTACTAACAGAAAATCATTAAAGATTGAGATGGATTGGTTAATAGGAACATTATTATCTGCATTACCATGGTAGAACCGAAGCAGGGAATTTACCAACCAGGCGTCAATACTATTATGTTCCAGATCGGTTCGTAATTCTAAGAAATCCTCCGATACATTCAAGTTATTAATCATATCTGCTGTTATCAAATCAGCTATTGTATTGGTAAGGTGATTGTTCACTTCGCTATTGGTGTAGTTTCCGTTGAAAAGTTGAGGAATATCGGATGAATAGGGTTCGCGAAAAAATTTTCCGAGCGGATCATGAATAGTTCCGTATTGCTGATGGGAATATATATAGTATGGTAAATATAATGGTCCGGGGAAAGTATCTCTTTGAAGGATATCGTTAGCGACATTTAAAAGTTTATAGGCACCCGCTCCACAGGAAGTAGCTTTGACAGTAAAATCGACATCCATATTCGACTCGATCTCTTTCAGCGCTGAGAGTGTTGCCCAACCACCCTGGGAGTACCCCATTAAAAAGCAGGTTTCTTCGTATATGGCACTTCCTTCATAGTAGTCAAGTAATTCTCTTGCGGCATAAATCATATCAATAATGGCATCGTTATTTGTCTCTTTTTGATAATAGGGATGCAAAATATCTTCTGATGATCCAAAACCAATATAGTCGGGGATAAGAAGGATATAACCGTTTCCAGCCAGCGATTGCAATAGTGTGAAATATGAATTTGCGATAGACACACTGGGTGCATTGTTATGGGAGGTGTTAGTACCATTTTGAAAACTTAAGATTGGAAATGCTTCAGGCGCATCGGGAATGCAGACAATTCCTGAGGCAATAATACCTGAATCCTGATAGGTAGTATTATAGTTAATTCTGTATATGTCGACATCATATTGAGTATTATTTAAAAGCTCGGTAATTTCGGGATATTGTATGCTTTGATATCGATAAATTGTTGTGATAAAAGATTGTGAAAGGGTGCTGATCTTTTCATATCCATTGAGATACTGGTAAAAGTCATTCGGAGTATCTGGCTCCTTCTTACAGGCTTGAAAAACAAAGAAGAATAATAAAGTATACAGTAATATTTGTTTGAAATTGATATGTTTTATCCACAGATCTTTTATCATTTTTTTTCAGTCGTTTATCTATAGATATAACGTAAAATATCAGAATTTTGTTTTCGTTTTAGAGGATTATTAATTGAAAATTTTGCTTGAGAATATTTTATTCATATTCAGGTAATACGCTGCAGATTTGATGTCTGATTCTATCCATTAATTCATGCATATTTTTTTCTTCAATTCCCTTGATACTTATAGGTTTATGAATAACCATTTCAACTCTACCCGGTAGAATATTAAATGAATCGGCAGGCAATATATTACGTGTATTAATCAGAGTCACTGGCAATATAGGTAAACCCAGATCAATAGCTAGTTTGAAAGCACCCCGTTTAAATGGTCCCGGATGGCCTGTTTTGCTGCGTGTACCTTCAGGGAAAACGACAACCGATGTACCATTTACAAGTTTTTGCCTGGCTATATTTAAGCTTTCCAGGGCAGCACGGCTATTGGAGCGGTCAAGGAAAATATGTCCTACTTTTTCGCTGCCAAAACCCAGACCAGGAACTTTTCGGAGTTCTTTCTTCATCACCCATTTTATATCGATACCTATCCAGCCATATACCAGGAAGATGTCATAAGCACTCTGATGATTTGTGAGTACAATATATGAGGTTTTACGTTCAATATTTTCCCGACCGCGTACGGTCACCAACATAGGGACAAGGCAGGAGTTCAATCTCGACCAGAGTACTCCACCGATATAACTACCTATCCTGGCATTAAATATCATTGAAAAAAGAACGGCCAGCACTCCAAAAATCATAGTATTTAAGGCCAAAAACGGAAGGTAGAACAACCACTTATAGGGTTGGTATAGCAAAACCAGTATTTTACGCAACATATATCTGGTAATTATTATATTGGCAAATATAAAATATCTGTAAATTACTTTATGGCTGATCTTACATAACTTTATCATTATAAATACCTGAATATTTTGATAAGGGTTTATCAATGTTTGTTGCTGAATATTATCCGTGCATCATTTGTTGTTTAACCAGCTTATAAAGTAGTTTTATTTTTCCCGAAAAGAACTATATACTATCTTAGTAATTATTGTTGTATTATTAATTTATTAGCAGTACCTATGGTTGTAAGAATGCTTAGAAAAAACCATAAAAACCAATGACAATGAAAACACTTTACAGACAAATGATGAATTGTACCTCGGTAAATCAACAAAAAGGTAGCATCGGTAATCCGATAAATACATTCTATTCCATTATTTTAACTATATTTTTAACCTGTCTATCGGCATTAGCTACTGATTCCCATCCGATTATAAGTTTTAGTAAAACAGCAGGCAGCTTTTCGTTGGTGGCAAATGGCAATGCCTCTCCATTAATCATTGATAAAAATGATTATGTAGGGGTAATTAGAACTGCAGAAGATTTTCAGCTAGATATTGAGCGTGTGACAAATAGTAAACCTACGCTTCAGTTCGATATTGACTCAAATGAAAAAGCTCTCGTAATAATTGGCACCCTGGGAAAGAGTCAGTTTATTCAGAACCTGGTTGATAGTAAACAGCTTGATGTATCTTCTATTGAAGGGAATTGGGAGGCTTTTCTCATCACAACCCTTGAAGGGGCTATAGAGGGAATCGATAAGATAGTTGTCATTGCAGGTAGCGATAAAAGGGGTACTATTTATGGAATTTACGAGATCTCTTCTCAAATAGGCGTTTCTCCTTGGTACTGGTGGGCCGATGTACCGGTAAAGCAGCATGCTGAACTCTATATTGAACCAGGAACCTATACGGATCGCCCTATGGTAAAATACAGAGGTATATTCCTAAATGACGAGGCTCCTGCGCTTTCCGGATGGGCCAATGAGAGGTTTGGAGGATTCAATCATTCATTTTATGAACATGTATTTGAACTGATTCTTAGGCTTAAAGGTAATTTTCTCTGGCCTGCCATGTGGAATAACGCTTTTGCCGATGATGATTCGTTAAATATGATTCTTGCAGATGAATATGGTATTGTAATGAGTACTTCTCACCACGAACCCATGATGCGTGCCGACAAGGAATGGAACCGTTATGGCGAGGGTCGCTGGGAATATTCGACCAATCCGGAAAATATATACAAGTTCTGGGTAGATGGTGCAAAACGTAACAGGAATTACGAAAGTATTTATACCCTGGGAATGAGAGGACAGGAAGACAGGCCCATGAGTGAGGGTGAAAATGTTGAATTGTTAGAAAAAATTATTGGCGATCAGAGAGAAATACTCACAAATGTTTTCGCAGACCGTGATGTTACCGATGTTCCCCAGGTGTGGTGTTTATATAAGGAAGTTCAGGATTATTACAATAAAGGCATGCGTGTACCTGAAGATGTTACGCTCTTATTATGCGACGATAATTGGGGAAACGTACGAAGATTGCCCAATCATGATACTCCGGAAAGATCCGGTGGATATGGTATGTATTATCATTACGATTTTGTTGGCGGACCGGTCAGCTACCGCTGGCTCAATGTTAATCCCATCTCACGCACCTGGGAACAGATGCATCTTTGCTATGAACATGGTGTCGACCGTATATGGATAGTTAATGTGGGTGATTTGAAGCCGATGGAATTTCCGATTAGTTTCTTCCTTGACTATGCCTGGAATCCCGATCGGATACCGGCAGATAAATTGCCTGAATATACCATGGAATGGGCTGGGGAACAATTTGGTACTGAATATGCGGAAGAAATTGCCAATTTGCTGACCCAGTATACCCGCTTCAATTATCGCCGTACACCGGAAATGCTAACTCCTGAAACCTATAGTTTGTTCCATTATCGTGAAGCGGAAAATGTTGTTAACGACTATAACGATTTACTAGCTTCCGCCCTTGAAATAGGAGCTAAACTGTCCAATAAATATAAAGATGCTTACTATCAGCTTGTAACGCACCAGATAGAAGCCTGTGCCAATCTGAATGAAATGTATTATACAGTTGCTAAAAACCATTTGTATGCTGAACAGAATAGGGCTTCAACAAATGCTATGGCACAAAAGGCAAAAGAATTATTCGAAAATGATGATGCTATTACAGATTACTATCATAACCAACTTTCCGGTGGAAAATGGAACCACTTCATGTCGCAGACACATATAGGATACACCTCCTGGAATAATCCCGAAAAGAATTTTATGCCCGCTGTGAAAGAAAACAAACAGAAGAAGAAAGCTGAAATGGGGATTATGGTTGAAGGGTTGGGGAGTTGGTGGCCTTATGAACAAAAAGAAACGTGGTTTCCGGACTTCGATAATTTTAACAGGCAACAATATTACATTGAACTATTCAACAGGGGAACAGGTGCTTATAATTATGAAATCGAATCAAAAGATCCCTGGTTGCAGGTATCTTCAACTCGCGGGGAAATCGTTACCGATGAAAGAATTTGGGTAAGTGTCGATTGGGACAAGGTACCTGAGGGTATAAATGAATCAGTTATAAAGGTAGTGGCTAATAATGGCTCTCCCGTATCTATTAATATAAGGGTACTAAATCATAGTGCAGCTGATCTGAGATCATTCACAGGCTTTATTGAAGCTAACGGCTATATTTCAATTGAAGCAGAACACTTTACCAAAAAAGAAGAATCGGGTGAAATTCATTGGCAGGTAATTCCTGGTTTCGGACGTACTTTATCGGGCGTAATAGCCTTCCCGACAACCCACTCACCTGTGAAACCGGGAGACAACAATCCTTATCTTGAATATAATGTGTACATGTACAGTACCGGAAAAGTGAAAGTGAACGTATATGTGGCTCCTTCCCTGAATATCTATAACGATGCAGGTATGCAATATGCCGTTTCATTCGATGATGCATCCCCTCAGATAGTTAAAATTCATGAGTTTGATACTATAGCCGACTGGCAGTATCCGGCCTACTGGAATAACTCTGTAACCGACAATATTCGTGTCCTAACAACGGAACATACTATTAAACAGGCAGGTAATCATACCCTGAAAGTCTGGATTGTTACACCGGGAGTTGTATTTGAGAAAATAGTAATCGAATCTAAGGAAATTGGGGATAGTTATCTGGGGCCGCCTGAAAGTTATTTTAAAGAGTAGGGAAGTTTTAGGAACTAAAGTCAGAAACTTGTAAACCTGACATAGATAGTAATGTCAGTATTTCTTCCTTTATCATCGGAGCAGCTGATTTCAACCGGTCCTTCATGAGGTTGGAAAAATGTTGTCTCATTGGGATTTACTGTGCGAAGGTATTTTTTATCGATATACCAGTACACCTTTTCAACATCGTTTGCAGTGTTGCAACTCAGCATTATTTCCATGCTGTCGTTGACATTTACAAAGTATTCGTTTTCATGAACCGGCGAAATTATTTCCGGACGGTTGCCGCTTAGTAATCGCTCACAATCAGGATTATGTGGAGGAATTTTATGGTAATTAATTTGATTCAGTTCATAATAGCTGATTATTTCAGGTGTCAGGTTCGGATAATATGCTGTGATAAAACCTGTTTCAGGTTTGCAAGAAGTACAATAGGAGAGACTTGAATCGGGACTTATGAGAACCTTTTTTAAATGATCACATACTTCCATACCGGAAACACCGGGGATATAGTAATCAATGATGAGATCTTCGCAGAAATCACCGGGAATTTTACCTGTGTGGGAACATACATAACGCAGGTCCAGTTTTTCAGGCATAGTAAACCATTCTTTCTCCGAGTCGTAATCAATAGTGTTGAAAATCTGGAAAAGAAGAGGAGTAGCTATTTCTGCACCACTTAGTTCAGGCACTCCTTCTCCCGAAAAATTACCTGCCCAAACTCCAACCGTATACCGGTTATTATAACCAATACTCCAGGCATCCCTGCGCCCATAGGAAGTACCGGTTTTCCATGCTATTTTTGGAGTGTGAAGGGAATTATCCCAATTCAGGGGCAAATCGGGCCGTTTTAGTTGTGTTAGAATTTCAGTGATCATAAATGTCGATTCTTCTGAAATAATCTTCTGTGCTATAGGAATGGAATCGTTCTGTCTGAAGCCAAGATCACCGTAGTTACCGTGGTTTGCCAGTGCACAATACAAACCCGTCAGTTCTTCCAGGGTAACCCCGCATCCACCCAGGATCATGGAAAGTCCCAGATGATCCTTTTCGATTCTAATCTGACTAAATCCTGCATCTGAGAGTTTCCTGATTAATACGGAAGGTTGGATCGAATACAGCAGTTTTACGGCTGGAATATTCAGGGAAGATGCCAGTGCATTTTCAATGCTTATATTACCATGGAATTTTTCATCGTAGTTTTCCGGCTCGTACCCGGAAAAATTAATTGGAACATCGGCAATAATAACTTTAGGCGTAACGAGACCCTTATCAAAAGCAATTCCATATAAAAGCGGTTTTAGTGTACTGCCCGGCGATCGGACTGCCCGGATACCATCTACCTGTCCGCCGTCCTCATTATTGAAGAAATCGGCAGAGCCAACATAGGCAATAACCCTCCTTGACTGGTTTTCTACTACTAAAGCAATGGCATTTTTTATATTCTGGAAATAAAACCGTCGGCTATATTCTCCTACAATTTTTTCAGTTTTTTGCTGTATTTCAGAACTAAGGCTTGTCTGGATGATATTCATATTGGGATATTGAGTTTTCAGTCGATAGGCCAGGTGAGGAGCCAGTTTAGGTACCTCGCGCCTGTATGGATTTAATGGTTCGGCAAGTGCGTCATCGATAAAATCTGGATCAAAGAGTCTTGCTTTCCGGTAACGCTCCAGCCATTTGTTTCTCTCATCAGCAAGTATTTCATTATTATTGCCTGGACGCAATGATACGGGCCGGTTTGGAACAATAGATAAGGTAGCTATTTCGGCCAGGCTTAAATGATCAGGCATTTTGCCAAAGTATATAACCGAGGCTGACTTCACCCCTTCGATATTACTACCAAAGGGAACGAGGTTCAGATAAAGCTGCAGAATTTCAGCTTTGGAAAATTTCAATTCAAGTTGAAAGGCCCT
>Ga0307422_1000631_pt1 | contig 19227 bp, 9 predicted proteins | sample SalMarWE160290MG_FD_202153 | JGI IMG/M metagenome (GOLD analysis project Ga0307422, IMG submission 202153) | Salt marsh sediment microbial communities from the Plum Island Ecosystem LTER, Massachusetts, United States - WE1602-90 | ecosystem: Environmental > Aquatic > Marine > Intertidal zone >...
TCCGCATGACGCGCACACCCAACACAACCAGCACCGACCCGGACACGGCGGCGTGGCGAGTGTGGCTCGTCAGGCACCAGGCGCTCGTCGTGGCCGTGCTGCTCGTCGCGTTCTTCCTTCAGGCCGCGCTTGCCACTCGCCTCATGTCGACGACCGTCGACGAGTTCGCCCACTTGCCGGCCGGTTACATTTACTGGGACAACGGCGACTTCTCCGTCTACCGGCGCAACCCGCCGCTGATCAAGATGTGGGCCGTGCTGCCGCTGTTCCGGAGCTCGCTCGACAAGGAGTTCACGGACTACTCGAACTTGTGGAGCGCCGGCTACGCGTTCATGCTCCGCAACCAGTCGATGTACCACATGCTCTACGTGCGCTGCCGCCTGATGATCGTCGTGCTCGCGACGGCGCTCGGCGCTCTCGTGTTCCGCTGGAGTCGCGAGCTGTTCGGCGTTGCGGGCGGCGTGCTCTCGCTCGCCATCTACGCCTTGAGCCCGAACATCATCGGCCACGCGGGGCTCGTCACCAGCGACGTCGCCGCGGCCGGCATGTACGCGCTCGCCTGTTACGCGCTCTACAAGCTCGACGAGCGGTGGTCGGCGTGGCGGCTCGCGTTCGTCGGGCTCGCGTTCGGTCTGGCGGCGATCACCAAGTTCTCGTGCCTGCCCCTGTTGCCGCTCGCGCCGCTCGTGCTGGTTCTCGCGGCGCTCGTTCCGCGACGCGACGCTTCGCCGTCCAGGCCGCCGTGGAAACAGACGCTCGGCCGGGCCAGCGCAACGCTCGGCGTCATCGCCGTCGGCTGCCTCGTCATCGTCAATGCCGGCTACGGGTTCAGCCACAGTTTCAAGCCGTGGTCGTCATATCGCGACGAGGTCGAGCCGTTCGCCACGCTCGGCTCGTCGTGGATCGCCCAGACGCCCGCGCCGTTCCCCGAGCAGTTCCTGCGCGGCCTCTCCGAGCAGAAGCGCGCGTCGGCCGAGCCGCAGTTCACGTACCTGCACGGCGCCATCACGCAGGAAGCGTCGTGGTACTACCCCGCCGTGGTGTTCCTGCTCAAGACGCCGCTGCCGACGCTCGCCCTCGTCGGCCTCGCTCTTTACGCCGGGCTGCGGCGCTCCCACGCCGGCTTCCGGCGCCTGGACCGGCGCGTGCTCGTGTTCGTCGCCATGCCGGCGATCTTCTTCGTCGTGTTGTTGTCGACGAAGCTGCTGCGGCTACGCTGGCAGCTCCCAATCTTCCCGCTCATGTTCGTCGCGTGCGGCGCGCTCGTGCGCGACAACGCCCCGAGGACGATGCGCCGTCCTGCGTGGCTCCTTGGCGTCGCGGCGCTCGTCGTGTGGCTGGCCGTCGAATCGGCGATCACCTTCCCCCACTACATCGCCTACTTCAACGAGATCACGCGCGGACACGGCGAACGTTTCTTGGTCGATTCGAACTGCGACTGGAGCCAGGACCACCTGACGCTGCGCCGCTTCATGCGCCGCTCCGGCATCGAGCGCGTCCACTTGGCGACGCTCGGACGAGTCGACCCGAAGTTCTACGGCGTCCAGTACGAGACCCTGCGCCCCAACGAGCCCGTCGCCGGCGACGTCGTGATCAGCGTCGCCCTGCTCGCCGGCAACCCGTACTGGACGCCCGACAACGGCCGCACGGCCATCCAATTGCCGCCCGACGGGTACGCCTGGCTGCGCGAGCATAAACCCGTACGCCGCATCGGCGGCTCGCTGTACTATTTCCGCATCGAGCCGAGCGACGCCGGTGAGGGCACTGCCGAGGACAAACACGCAAATGACTGAGCGGCCGAACAGACGCGCCGGCGCGCTGGTCGCCGTGGCGCTTGTTCTCCTCGGGCTGGCGCTCGGCCTATTCATGAGTTGGCCGCTGCCGAAGCACCTCACGACCGGCGTGCCCTACACGATGGCCGCGCCGCGCGACGAGCGCGTCGTCGGGATGGTCCACGGCGACCACCTCCAATACATGTACCACCTCGGCCAGCTCCGGCTCGCGGCCGAGGGGCATGCGCCGTGGCTGCGCAACACGTACGAGTTCCACTGCGACCACGGTTTCACCGAGGTCTACGTCTACTTCCCGACGGCGCTCCTGTACTGGCCGCTTTCCTACGTGAGCGAGGCGTTCGCGTTCAACGTAATCATCCTGCTGTCGTTCGTCGGCGCGACGATCGCCGGCTACGGCCTCGCGCGCGCGTGGGGTGCGGGTCGCGGCGGCGCGTTCTGCGCGGGCGTCGTCGTGGCGCTGTTTCCCGCGCGGCTCGCGTCGCTCTACGGCGGCCATCCGGCCGGCTCGGCCTTCTTCCTTTTCCCGATGGCGTGGTGGGGACTCGAGAAGAACTGGCAAACGCGGCGCGCGGGCTGGGGCTGGCTTGCAGCCGTCTCTCTCATCCTGCTCGCGCGCCTCGACCCGCATTACCTGTTCTACTTCGCGCTCCTGCTGCCGTTCTGGGCGTTCTGGAAGCTCGCCGAGGCCGGCACGTTCGCCAAACGCGAGCCCGAGACAACGTTTCTTGGGCCGTCACGCGGGCAAGCGTTTCTCGGCGCGATTCCGGCCGTCGTCGCCGCGCTCATCATCGCCGGATGCGTCCACTACAACCAGATCCGCGCGCACGTGATCGACGGCTTCGGAGCCGAGATCATCGCGCTCGCCGTGTTCTTCGTGCTCGTCGTGCTCGCGATGCGCTGGCTCATCGCGCGCGCCGTCGATTGGCTCGGCGTCACGGACACGTCGCTGCGCCGCCTGTGGCTCGTCGTGCCCTGGTTGGCTCTCTGGCTGCTCGCGTTCTACTTCGCCATCGCTTCAACCGAGAAGCCGATCCGCCTCGTGCGCGCGTGTATCGGCATGTTCGTCCTGGCTCACGTCGCTTTTCTCGTCGTGGCCGCCCACAAGAAGCTCCTGCGGCCCGGCAAGCTCAAGTTGCCGTGGCGTGCAATCGCCGGACTGTGGCCCGTCTTCATCGGTCTCGCGGTCGCCGTCGCCTACGCGATGTATCTCAAGACCGCCGTCTTCGACGTGAGCGGCGTGCGCGGCGGCCGCACACTCCACGAGGTCCGCCTCTTCTCCGTGCCGTTCAGCCAGCTCTTCGACCGGACCGCCGGCAACCCGGCGTTCATCGGGTGGTTCTTCCCTGTCAACCTCATCATCTTCTCCGGCATGGGACTCGCTCTTGGTCCATGGCTGCGTGCCGACCGCGCCGCCAGGTCGCGTCTTCTCATCGCCCTCGTCCTCTATCTGCTCGGCATCGTGCTCACGTGCGGCCCGCTGCTCAGCGCGTACTTCCCGCTCTACGAGGTGCTGTACCGCCTCGTGCCATTCTTCAACTTCACGCGCGCCACGCTGAAGTTCGCCATCATCACCGCGACGTTCGGCGCGATCGCCGTCGCGCTCCTCGCAACGCATTTTGCCGCCTTCTCAGATGTTCTCCGGCCGTCTCATCGACGAGTATGGTCGCGATTTGCTTTGAGCTGGCTCATAGCCGTGTTCTTCGCAGGCCACGTCCTCATCGATGGTTGTAGGGTCGCGGATACGGGCATCAGCATCCTGCCCGACGAGAGCCCCGTCTACACCCACGTCGCCGAGTATTCGCAAGGTGCGCCGCTGCTCGAGATACCGATCTGGCCCGGCGACAGCGCGCACTCGGCCGTCTACCAGTACTGGACGCTCCGGACAAACGTGCCGACGGTCAACGGCTACTCGCCGACCGTGCCCGCCGGCTACATCGAGCACGTCTCCTGGCCCCTCTACGACATCAACTACGGCCGGTTCGGCCCGCGCGAAGCCGCGGTCTGCAAAGAGCTCGGCGTGCGCCTAATCAACTTCCACGAGGAGGTCTTCCCGCGGAAGATCGCCGAGTTCCCGCCGACGCAGTCGCTCAAGATGCTGCGCCTCAACCCGAACGTGCGCCTCCTCGCCGAGGACGGCCCGATGCACTTATTCGAGATCCTCGACCAGCCCGCGCGCGAGATCGAGCCGGAGCAACTGCCGTTCCTCTCGCGCTACGTTCCGATCGACCACCTCAGGAAGCACGTCGGGCACGAGATCGCCGACGACGACGCGCTCGACGGCCGGGCGTGGGCGTCCGACGGCCGCGCCGATCAGCTTTTCTACGGCCCGTTCGCCGTCCTGCCGACGGGTGACTACGTTGCCATCTTCCGCATCAAGGCGCACGCCGACAAGCCCACCGACGAAATCGGCACGCTCGACGTCTACGTCAAACGCGACAAGACGCCGGCGCCCAAGGAGCCGCTCGCCGCCCGCACGCTGAGTGGCGCGCGATGGAAGGAGTCGAACGGCTACCAGTTCGTCGAGATCCCCTTCCGGCTCGACGGCACACAGGTCGTCGAGACGCGCGGCTGGTTCGCCGGCACGCCCGGCGCGTCGCTCGCCCTCGACTACGTCTTCATCCAGAGCAAGCCGACGGGCGACACGATCCGCCTTGAAGCCGAGGAGTTCTTCCATTCACCGGCCGAGCTCGTCGAGGATCCGGCCGCCTCGCAAGGCCTGTCGCTGCAGTTCCCGGCACCCGAAGCACCGATCGGCACGGCGATCGAGGACCGCTTCCTGCTCCTGGACCCAGGCGTCTACGACCTCAGACCACGCGGCAGCGGCGGCACTGCAGAAGTCCGACGCGTAACAGCGGGCGGTTCTATGAAGGCCGCTCGCTCGTTCATGCCACGGTACGAGGGTGAACACGCCCCAGCCAGCGATGTAACGCGCTTCGAGGTGCTGGAGCGAGGCGTCTACACCGTGGGTGTGTACGGGCGGCCCGACTGCCTGGACTACATCGAGATCGCGCCCGCGGACTCGCCAGAAGAGGGAGCGACCTCCACAACGCCCACCTCGACGGCACGGTCCCGCTTCGGCAAGTGACTCCGCGGCTTGAGCCGCCTGCGCTGATCGCCCCACTGCAATGCGCCGAGCCGAATCACCATCCGGCGGGCCTCGCAGCCGGCCGGCACGTCGAACGTGTGCTCGTCGAGCACAAGGCAGAGCGGCACCGGTGAGCCCGGCATCACGGGAAACGTCACGTTGTGGTCGGCCTGGAACCGAATCGCGCCCGTGCGGCCGGCGTCCGCGTCGAGGAAATGGACGAACACGGGAAGGTAATCGTACGGCATTTCGCCTTCGAGCGCCCAGACGAGCCGAAGCGTCGCGCGCTCACCCGGCACAAGGGTCTTGGGAATGAGCGTGTAGCCGACGAGCCGAATGCTCCGGTGGAACGAGCACGGCGTGTCATGCTCGGGCGTCAGGAGCTCCAGCATGGCCGCCGCTTTCTCGTCGTTGCGCGCGGCAAGCGTCTTGAGATTCGCCCGAATGCCGGGAAACGTCTCGAAGGCGCGTTCGAAGCAGCGAATCGCCTCGTCGCGACGGCCTGCGCGCTCGAGGCGCTTGCCGTGCGCTTGGTACCAGGCTGCCGTCGCCGCGCTCGCTGTCCGCACGAGGGTGAAGCCGTTCCACTTCAACCCGGGAAACTCCCGCCACGACGACGGCGCCTGCTCGATCACAAGCGCCGTGTAGTGCGGGAACGTAATCGGGACGACGGTCACCTCGTCAAGCGTCTCGCGGCGCAGCAGAGCGCGGCACTGATCGACGTGCCCGTTCTCGACGGTGACGGCGACACCTTCCCGCACGGGCAAGACGCGCGAGACATGCGACGCCCGGCACTGCCACTCGTAGTGGGGCAACACGTCGGGCCGCGGCCCAGGCTGTAGCTCGATCTTGCGGCTCAGCCATTCGTCGCACACGGCCAACCCAACGCCCCGCTCCCCAAGCGCCCGCGCGATCTCGGCCGCCTCCTGCTCGTCGGGCAGACCGGCTCCGGCCGCCGTATAGAAATACGCCTCTTGGAGCCGCCATCCCTCCAACCGGGGCGCCGCGGGGCGCAGGCCGTCAAGCTTCAGATAGCGCACCGGCCTGGCAGGAAAGCGGCACTCCATCGGCATGCCGTGGCCGCGATAGTAGAAACGGTTTCCATAAACGCAGGCGAACGCCGCGCGCGCCTCGACAGTCTGAAGGTCAAACCATTCAGACCCGCTCACCGAGCCCGAGAGCCTGTAGCCGCCCGGGCAGTCCCACTCGTGCGGCGCCACGAACCGCACGCCGCACAACGGCACCTCCTGCCCCAAATCGACCAACAAAGCGGTCTCGGCATCGAAACGGTCGCCGACCATCGTCTCCTCGTTCTGGTCGATGAGGCCGCAGGCGTCTCTGACCGCTCGCGACGGCGCAACAGCCACAACCGCTTCGGCGTCAACCAACCGAAGCCGCTCCGCCGGCAGCACAAGGCCATAGAACACCACCTCGCCGGCGCCTGTGAACGTCTTGAAGTCGCTGACGCCGACGCACCGGAGCGTGCTCGCAAACTGCTGCGCCTTGGCAAACCCGGTGCAGTCATCGGCCGCTGCGCCGACAGCATACGGATAATAGCGCTCCTGAAAGGTGCGCGCAAACACGACGCGCTCGCGCGCCACGAACGTGAGCGTCTGCCCCTCGAGGCTGTCAATCATGACGTGGTGCAGGCCTGCCGCCTCGGCACGTCTCACGAGCGCCTGCATCTCGGCCATGCGGCGCTTGCCCACCCCGGCGTGCCGGCCATGGCCCGCCCCAACATCGGCGCAGATGTCGCCGCCGATCACGATGAGCGCCAGACCGGCCGTTGCCGCCGTGACCCACCGGCGCCGAAACACCAACGGAAAGGCGAAGACGGCGGTCACACCAAGGTAGAACGGCACGAAATAGCGCGACGCCTTCGTGGCTGCCATCGGGCTCGGAAGAAACAGCAGCGCGGCACTCAACACGAACAGGACCGGCACAAGCGCGGCGCGAAGCAACCAGCGATCGCCCCTGGCAATTGCCGTGATGAGCCCGAACACGAAGCCAACGACAAACACCACGGCCGGCACGGCGTACGCCACCGTGAGCAGCCACCGCACGAGGCCCCGCTCGCTCACGCCCTTCAAGAGCATATCAGCTACATAGAAGTCACGCACCAACTCGAGGTTGAATCCGATCAACGAGACCTTGGGCAACCGGTAACCATAAACCGCCTCCGACCCGTGCTGCCACAGGGTCAGCAGCACAGGCGACGACGCCACAAGCAGCGCGAGAAACGCAGCCGCAAGCTTCACGATCAATGCGCGCCTCAAGCGCGAACGGACGACGTGTGCCACCAACAGCCCGGCGCCGACGAGCAAGTACACCACCGAGAGCGGATTGGTCCAGATCGCCAGGCCGGCCAGCGCTGCCATCCCGAGCAGGCATCCCCACTCGGCCCCCGGCGTCAGATCACGGTCGTTGAGCCGCACGCCCAGGTAGAGCACGAGCGTGCCGAACGCGAACGTCGGTGGGTAGAACACCATCGGCACCACCGAATACCACATCACCGTGTACGGCGCGAAGGCCACCAGCGCCGCTGCAATCACACCGGCCCATCGCCCGACGAGACGGCCGAACAGCAGGTAGCTCGCGTACACCCACAGCAGCGTGAACAGCGTCATGGCGAAGCACAGCGACTCGGGTGAGACACCAAAGAGCGCGAACATGGCAGCGCCAACGCAGTTGCCGATCGTGCCAACCTTGAACGAGCCGTAGGAATAAAACGGAAGCTCGCGCCCCTGCAGGACGTGCCACGACACGAGTGCCGCCGTGCCGTGGTCGCCCTTGAAGCAATAGGCGTTGTACGTGAAATCGACGCGAATGGCGACCGCGCCCAGCAAGACGACGACCAACGCGAGCCTCGGCACAAGCCGCGCCATCTCCGCCTCCCTCTCCCCAATGGGCTGCCGCGCCCACCGGCGGGCAGCCTCCTCACATATCGCGAACGTACTCGACACAAGCGGTCAACCCGCGGACTGACCCCACAGCCCACCAGGCCCCCGCCCGGTCACGTGAATAGATTATACTTGAGAATGTACCACAGCGCCTTCAGGCCGTCGCGCCACGTGACTTTCTTGCCTTGCGAAAACGTCCGGCCCGCGTATGAGATGCCCACTTCGTAGACGCGCGCGCCGAGCCGGGCGATCTTCGCCGTCACCTCCGGCTCGAACCCGAACCGGTTCTCCTTGATCGCGATCCGCCGAAACACGTCGGCACGAAACACCTTGTAGCAGGTCTCCATGTCGGTCAGGTTCAGGTTCGAGAACATGTTCGACAGCAGCGTCAGCCCCTTGTTCGCCACCATGTGCCAGAAATACATGACGCGATGCGCCTCGGAGCCGACGAACCGCGAGCCGTACACGACGTCGGCCCGGCCGTCCACGATCGGCGCGAGCAGCTTCGGGTAGTCGGCCGGATCGTACTCAAGGTCGGCGTCCTGGATCATCACCACGTCGCCCGTGACGTGCTGCTGGGCCGTGCGGATGGCCGCGCCCTTGCCCCGGTTCCTGTCGTGCAGCAAGACCCGAACGTTGTCCGTGCCGTCGTGCTTCGCCAGCACATCGCGCGTCCCGTCGGTCGAGGCGTCATCGACGACGATGACCTCCTTTGCCTGATCGACCGGCGCGGCCTTGACGCGCCCCAGCAGCACGTCAAGACTGTCGCGCTCGTTATACACGGGAATGATAATCGATAGCTTCATACGATCCCTTCCTTGCCTCTCGGTGTCAACGCGCCGTTCGTGCCGGCTACATGCCCCGGAACAGGCGACGCACGTACTTCTTCGCACGCGAGAAGATCGCGACGAGGCCGACGCCGAGCCGGCTGTACAGCAGCCAGTACGCCAGCGCCCGAAGCGTGCTGCGCTTCCAGAACACACGGAAGCAGAACAACCGGTACGCGCGGTCCACCGCCTTGGCCGGGAAACCCGGCAGCTTGAGGTAGCACGTCCGATACGCGATGTAGCGGTCGGGCACCGTGCCGTCGGCCGGCGCGTACCCCTCGCGCACGCACACGTCGTAGAGCTCCGTCCCCGGATGCGGCCAGAACACGCTGCAGTTCGTCACGTCCGGCTCGAGCTGCTGGTTGAGCCGCACCGTCTCCATGTGTTTCTCGGGCGTCTCGCCCGGCAGGCCGACCATGTTGAGCGTTTTGACCTGCAGCCCCGCGCGTTTCGCACACGCGATCGCCTCGATGATCTGCGCGTTCGACATCGGCCGCTGAAGCACCTGCCGGCGCAGCACCTCGTTGCCCACCTCGACGCCGAAATCGACCCGCCGCGCACCCGCCTGCTTGAGGAGCTGCATCGTCTCGTCGTTGGTCACCTCGACCCGGCCGCAGCAGATGAACGGCACGCCGACCTCCTTCGGGTACCGCTCGGCGAACTCGCGCAGCCGCCGGCGGTCGAGCATGAAGATGTCGTCGTCGAAAAACACCTCGTCAAACCGGAACCGCTCTTTGAGCATCCGCAGCTCATCGAGCACATTGTCGACCGACCGGAACCGCACGTACCGCCCCGGCTGTGCCGCGGCTAGGATATGGTTCGCGCAATACGAGCACTTGTACGGGCAGCCGCGCGACGCGATCACGCGGATCTGGCCGAGCCCGTAGCGCTCGATGCTCCGCTGCGTGTCGAACAGATCCCAGTCCTCGAGCGGCAGCGCGTCGAGCTCGGCGATGAACGGCCGAGGCGGCGTGGTCACGATCTCGCCGTCGCGCTTGACGCGCAGGCCGGCGACCGTCGTCGGGTCCGCGCCCGACTCGAGCGCCGCCGCCAGCTCGAGCATCGTGTACTCGCCCTCGCCGATGCAGACCGCGTCGAGCCGCTCGACCTGTTCGAGCCACTGCGGAAAGCACGTCGCGTGCGGACCGCCCACAATCGTGAACGCGCCGCCGCGCGGCACCGCATCGATGAGCGATGCAACATGCTCGGCCTGCTCGGCCGCCACGTAGAAGCCCACGATCTGCGGATCGAACGTCCTGAGCTGCTCGGGCCACTGCCCCAGCTCACGCGCCCGACTGAAATAAGCCAGCTCTACCTCGTGCCCGTGCTGCTTCAGCACGGCCGAGATCGACATCAGCCCGTGCTGAAAGCCGAGCGCGCCGAACCGCTGGCTCACCTCAACGAAACCGAGCAGCACTCGCATCGCGTACCCATCCCTCTTAACACGTGCCCCACGACCCTACCCCGAAGCCGCCGCACCCACGGGCTCGGCCCGCAGGATCACCGGCGACCCGAACAGCCGCGCGAGACCAAGCCGCTGCGCGAACTCCTCGACGGCCGCCGACGTTCGCGGCCGGCCCATCGCCCGATGCACAACCATCGGCAGCGCGAACTCATCGAACCGTCCCGTCACGCGAAAACCGGCCGCGCGAAACGCTCGTCGAACCGCGTCCTCGAGAAACAACAGGTAATGGCGCGTGTTTCCCTCAATGCTCTTCTTCAACGAAAACAACAGCGGCGTCAGCAGGTTCCAGCTCACAAGCGGCGCGTAGTCCACAACGACCGCATGGCGCGCCACGCGGCACAGCTCGCCGACGAGCGCCCGCCAGCCCTCCACGTGCGGCAGCAGCCGGAACGACACGACGACGTCGAAGCTCCCCCTCTCGCACGGCAGCCGCTCAACGTCGCCCGGCTCGAACGCGACCTCGACGCCCGCCGCGCCCGCGACCCGGTCGAGCCGCCGCCGGCATTCCAGCGTGCTGCCGAGCACGGTGACCGGATGCCCTGCGCGCGCCAACGGCACGGCCACCTGCCCGTGGCCGCCGCCCACGTCGAGCACCGTGCCGCCGCCCCACGGCCCCACCAGATCGAGACACGCCCGCTCCTGCACATCGAGAAACCACTCGCCGACCGGGCCGGAGAACCGCCGGGCATAACCGTCCGACGAGGTCTCGACGTCGGGCATCGCGTCCGTAATGCCGTGTGTGTCGCGTCGCACCATGCGCAGCAGTGTAGCCGTCTCGACACGGCCAGTCAACGCGCGCGACCTGCGCCCCAACTCCGCTGTTGACTCGACGAGGGGAACGCCCCATGCTGCCGACCGCACGACGCGGCGAGGGGCCATGGCCGACACGCCAAGCACACGCAGAACGGGCCGCCGAATCCTGCTCACCGCGATCAAGATCGCGGTGGCCGCCCTGCTCCTGTACGTTCTGCTGAGGCGCATGCAGTGGTCGGACTTCCGCGACGCGTTCGTGCGGGTCCGCTGGTGGTGGTTCGCGCTGGCCGTCTTCCTGCATATCCCCGGCTACGTCATCAGCGCGTGGCGTTGGCGCATCCTGCTACGCGCCCAGGGCCAGCACATCCCGTTCTGGAAGCTGTTCGAGTCGTACCTCGTCGCCACCTTCTTCAACTACGCGCTGCTTGGCACAATCGGCGGCGACGTCGTCCGCATGCTCGATACCGGCCTCGGCCGCAAGCGCGGCGCCCAGGCGGTCTCGTCCGTCTTCGTCGAGCGTCTCACCGGTCTCGCCGCCATGATTCTCCTCGCCGCTCTCGGCATGGCGCTGTTGGCCGTCTGGCGCGGCAGTCGAGCCGACGGCGCCGGGGCGACCATGCACCTGATGGTCTGGGGCGCGTTCGTGCTGTTCGCCATCTTCTGCGTCGCCCTCTATCTGCTGACGCATCCGCGCGTGGCCGAGTGGCTCGGCAGGCGCCTCGACAAACCGTGGCCGCTCGTCGGCACGATCCGCCGGAGCGTTCTGAAGCTGTACGACGCGCTCGCCGTGTTCCGCGGCAACCCGCGTCCCGTCTACGCCAACCTCGCGTGGGCGCTGCTGTTGCAGCTCAACGTGGCCGCCCACTACTTCTGCCTCGGGCTTGCCATGGGCCTCGGGCCGGTTCGTGACGCGCCCGTCCAGCACGCGTTCAGCTACATGGTCCTCGTGCCGCTCATCACGCTCATCCTCACCATCCCCGTCACCCCCGGCGGCGCGGGCGTGCGCGAGCTCACGCTCAAGGAGCTGCGGCGGGGTCTTGGGTGCGCGGCCACCTCGGCAGGCGCCGCCCAGGCGTACGCCATGGGCTGGCTTCAAGTGGCGTCGAAACTGATCTACGGCGCAGCCGGCCTCGTGATCTTCATCGCGCGCTCCTTCCGCACCAAACGCGGCAAGAACGCCGCCGACGCCTAGTCGGTCGCTCCCCCACGGGGCGGCGTGATACGAATGCGGCCGATCGTCGCGCTGTTGTTCCTGTGCGGCCCGTCGGCCTCAAGCACCCTGATCCGCTTGTTGTGCATGGCGATCAGGATGCCGATCTCGATCTCGTACTCGCCGGGCGGCACGTCGTCGGGGATGTCGATGCGGTAACGATGGACCGGCTCGATGCGATCGAGCCGCTCGTCGAAGCCGAAGTCCTGCGCGATCGCCGTGTCGCCCTGGAACGCGATTTCGTCCCTCGGCGCGCCGACCGGGATGAAGTGCATAAACAACCACCGCCCGCGGAAACGCCGCGCCTCGGCCGGCGGCACGTTCCAGTACAGCGTCAGCTCGACCTCGTCGCCCGGCGCGTATTCAGTCGAGCCCACCCTGGTGCGAGTGAGCACCGCGCCGTTCTTGAACCGAACCGCCGCCTTCTGCGCATCCGGCAGCCGACGGGTCGCGCGCACCTCGTCGAGCTTCGCCGAAACCCTCGCCCGGTCTGCCTCGGCAAGCCGCCCGACGATCCGCCGCATGCCCTCGTACGGCCTGTACGAACCCGGATCGGCCTGAGCAGCCTTCTCGTAGGCGACAAGCGCACGCGCCACGTCTGTGCCGCTCGCTGCATCGCCCAACGCGAGCAGTGGCCCGATGTGCACCGGCTCCGGCTCGAGCCCCGCCAGGTCATCGTCGAGAAACGCCCGCACCAGGCGGTCACGCGCCGCCACCGTGCGGGCGACGTCCGGCCTGAGCCCGATGCGGTCAATGCGCAGCGGGAGGTCAGGATCGGCCTCGATCTGCACCGTCGTAGGGCCCCGCTGCTCGGCGAGCCACAGCGAGCGTTCGACGTCCCCGTACACGGGCCCGACGAGCTCGTCGGCGTCGAACTCAGCTTCCGCGTATATGATCTGGCCCGTCGTGTCCGTGACCGACACCGTGAACGAGCTCCCCGGCGCGACCGTCTCGTCGACGCGCGCCGTAAGCGTCACCCGGTACGCGCCCGACTCGAGGAACCGCTCCCGCATTCGGACGGCCCACTCGCCCTTGGCGTCGGGACTCGGCACGACACACGCGTCGCCCGACGCCGCCGGATCGTGATCGCCGTGCTTCACCAACCTCTCGGCCTCGAGCTCGACGTACGGCAAGCCGTCGACGTACAGCGACGAGATGCCGAACCGCTCGACGAGCGACGCGCCCGCCTGAATGAGATCGGCCCGTACCGCCTCACGGATTTCCCCGCCGCCGTCGAGCTCATCAAGCTCCCGGCCCGAACACGCCGCTGCGACCACGGCCATCTGCGCCAGCACCGGCCCGGGACGTTCCCGCCAGGCCGCAACGAGATGCGGCAGCGCCTCCTCGTACATGCCCGCGTGAGAATACAGCACGCCCTTCTGCTCGTCGGTGACGGCCACCTCGGCCTGGCACACAAACGGCGCCCGCGCCCAGAACTTGTAGAACGGCCTCCCGATGACGGCCATGCGCTTCGGCCGCTCGAACCGAAGCACCGTGTGCTCGAGCGGCTTGAGCGCTACCTCGCGCTGCCGGCCGCCGAACGAGAGCGTCACCAGGTTGCCCGTCTGCCCGTTGCGCAGCTCGACGAGCACCTCGTCCGGCGGCTCGGCAATAACGAAGATCCGCCGCTGCGTCTTCGGACCAAACGCGACAAGGCGCCCACTTCGAAGGAACTCCGCCCCCTCGACGAACACGTACTCGTTGCCCGTCTCCGACGGCAGCCGTTGATAGACGGGCACCGAGAAACCCGTCCGCAAATGCCTCGACCCGCGCAGCAAGTGCACGCCCACCGTCGGGTTGCGGAACCACGTCAACGCAGTCTTCGCCTCGAGCTCGAACCGCTTGAGCAGCTCGCTCCCCTCGGGCACACGCCACCGCCCGAGCGAGCTCGTCGCCAGCGCAAGCGTCTCGATCTTCGGCTCGTCGTACCGGCGGGCGGCATAGAGCGAGTAGTTCTCTTCCTTGACGAGGAACTGCTGCGGGATGTTCTCGTTGACCCATGCCGTCGCCACCCGCCGCGTGTCCATGTGCCAGAAAAAGAAGTCGCTGCGCGCCACGCACACCACGCTGATAACGAGCATCACAGCGGCCACGACCGACCCGACCGCAATCCCCGGCACCCGCAATCGCCCCTTCAAGCCCGCAAGCCAGTCCACGACAACCGCGACATAGAGGCACAAGAACAAGGTCAACACGGAGAAGTAGTACGGCTTGAGGTACCGGGCCGTCAGCAGCACGACCACCAAGTAGAGCAGCACAAGAAGACCGGGGAAAACGTGACGCCGATTGCGAAACGCGGCAATGACGAAGCCGGCCGCGCTGCCGACCACGAGCAGTGGACCTGCTATCTTCCACAGCGCGGAGAAATTCAAGCGGGCAGCGTATAGCAGCAGGCCCCACCGGCTCCCACCCGCTTCGAGCGGCATCTCCCGAAACCGCGACGCGAGCCGCGAAAACAGGACAATCTCCTTGAACACCCGGTCCGGATAGATCAGCAGCGACGGGATCGCCGCCACGACGCCTACGAGCATCCCCGCCGCGATCAACCCGAGGTTCCGGAACGCCTGCGCGCTCCACACCCGCCGCCACGAGCCGTACTTGAACACGTGAAGCAACAACACGAAGAACAACACCACCCCGCCGTTGTACTTGGCGGCGAACGCGAGCGCGCCGACGAACCCCGCGAGCAGCGGATAGATCCAACGCTGGCTCTTAACCATGCGAATCGCCACGAGCACCGCGAGACACACAAACAGGTCCATCACCGAGTCGGGCATCGCATAGTGCGCCGTCTCGACGTTGAGCACCGTAACCGCTGCGAGCCCTGCGGCCAGAAGCCCGACCAGCGGTCCCCACACCTCGAGCCCGATCCGATACACCACGAGCACCGCAAGCGCCGCCAAAACACACACGCTCACGCGCGTCAGCACGAACAGCCTGTGGGCCAAGTTGGCGTACTCATGTGGCTGCGTGAACTCACGACGCCACCCCATCAAAAACGACAGGGCCGATTGCACCCCTGCAATGCCGCGCCACTCGTGCGCGGTCAGGTGCATGTTGAAGTACGGATAGCCGTTGATGTCGTGGTCGTCGCCCGGCGACCTGTAGTAGAAGTGGCCCCGCAAATACAGGCCGGCGACGTGGATTTGCTTCGGCGTGTCGGGATGATAAACGTTCCCCTCGTCCAGATCGTGCGACAAACCGTAGAAGCGCACGAACAGCGCCACGACAAAGATGCCCATCACACCGAGCGTCACCGGCCAGCGCCGACGAGGCTGCTCGTCGTCGCCGGTAGGCGCACCACGCATGCGCCGGCCGAACGAGCCCCCCGAACTCGTTTTACGCTTCGCCCGCGTCATACTCACTCCGACACCTCGCCGCCAGCCGCCTTGCGAGCCAGCTCCCGGCGGTCGTGCACAACCTTCGCCGGCGAGCCCTTCGCCACGCCGTACGCCGGCACGTTCGTGATCACGACCGAGCCCGCCGTCACAATCGCGTCGCGGCCGATCGTCACCCCGTCCATGATCGTCGCGCCCGCGCCGATCCAGGCGTTGTCCTCGACGGTAATCCCGCCGCGCAGGTCGAGCCGCTGGTCGATGATCGGCACGTCGACCCGCTCGGTCTTGTATCCCGCCGCGCCGGCGAAGTAGCAATACGGCGCAATGAGCACGTTATCGCCGACGACGATCCGGTTGCCCGTGTAGACGTGGAACGTGCTGTTCGGCCCGACGCCCACCCGGCGCCCGAGCCGGATGCTGCCGCCCTTGCACGCGAGGATCGCGTTGCGCGATACGATCGTGTCATCGCCGATCGAGATGCTCGCCGCTTCCTCGCTCCGCCCGTCAAGAGAGACGTTCGCATCGACCACCACCCGCTCCCCGATCTCGATCCGCCACGGCGACCGCAGCGTCACGTTCGGACCGAAGATCGCGCCGCGCCCGACGCGCCGGAACAAGCCGGGATAGAGCAGCCGCCGCAGCCCCATCCCGAGCGCGCCCGGACACGTGCTCCCGACCAGCATCGCGGCCTCGTACTTGATAAAATAGCCGAGCCCGCGCCCGCCGAGCACGACGGACCGGTACTTCGCGAACGCCGACTGGCCTTCATCACGAATCAGGTGCCGCGTGCTCTGTAGCTTCGGCTCGCTCATCCCGTCACCGACTTACGATACGCTCGCGCCGACTCCGCTTGCACCGAGCAGCCGGTCCGTCAGCGCCCGAAGGTCGTCGATCGACTGCCCCTCGAAGAACAACCTGTACCACATTTCCAGGTTGATCAGAATCCATATCCTGTAGTTGTGGTCCGCCCTGCCGCCAATGTGCTCGTCGAGCAGCCGGTCGATGGCCGCGCGCTCAAACACCCCGAGCTCGACGAACCGCGACTCGGCCATCAGCCCGCGCACGTAGCCCGCGAGCTCGCCGCGCATCCACTGCGCGAGCGGGAAGCCGAATCCCTGCTTCCGGCGGTGGATCAACCGACGCGGCAGATACCGCGACGCGACCCGCTTCAGAATGTACTTGAGCGTCCGGCCCTTGAGCTTGAGCGACGCCGGGATCGACGCCGCGTACTCGACGACGCGGTAGTCCACGATCGGCGGCCGCACCTCGAGGCTGTGCGCCATCGCCATCCGGTCGGCGATCACGAGCAGGTGATCGGGCAGCCGCGTCATCAGGTCCGTATAGAGCATCCGGTCAACAAGCTCGTCGACGCACCCGGCCTCGAAATGCTCGAGGATCTTGCTCATCGAGTCCTCGCCCTCGATGGCCGCGCGTGCCCGGCCCGTATAAAGCGCACGCTTCGCCTCGTCGGTGAACCGCAGAAAACTCATGCTCTGCGCGTATCGCCGCCCGCTCGACAGGAACGACATCTCGTTGAGCCATCTCGCCTTCTGCGCCAGGCTCTTGTAGCCGTACGAGTCCGGCACGAGCCGAACGAGCCGCCGCATCACGTGCTCACGAAACCAGCGCGGCAGCACGCAGTAGTAGTCCACGAGCCGATGCCCCGAAAACCGATCGTACCCCGCGAACAGCTCGTCGCCGCCATCGCCCGCCAGCGCCACCTTCACCGTCTTGCGCGCCAGCCGCGACACGAGGTACACGCCCACGCCGAACGGGTCCGACGGCTCGTCCATGTGCCACACCATCGTCGGGATCAGGTGGACCACGTCGGCCTCGACGACCTCCTCGTAGTGCTCGGTGCCGTACCGGTCGGCGACCATCCGCGCGTACGGCAGCTCGTTGAAGTCCATCTCCTTGACGCCGATCGAAAACGTCGGCACCGGCTCAGCCGACTCGCCCGCCAGCATCGCCACGATCGTGCTCGAATCGATCCCGCCGCTCAGGAACGAACCGACGCGCACGTCGCTCAGCGTGTGCATCCGCACCGTGTCGCGCAGCAGGTCGTGCAAGCCGTCCTCGATCGCCCGCTCGTCGTCGGGAAGCTTCTCGCGGTAGTCGGGCCGCCAGTACTTCTCGATCGTCACGCGCCCGTTCTCGTAGACGAGCGTGCTCGCCGCCGGCAGCTTCTGCACCCCCTCAAAGAGCGTCATCCGGTCGGGAACGAACCGGAGCGAGATGTAGTGCCACAGCGCGCGCAGGTCGGGCTTCCGCTCGAGCAGCCCGCTCTCGAGCACGGCCTTCACCTCCGACCCGAACGCGAACCGCTCGCCATCGTGAAAGAAAAACACCGGCTTCTGGCCGACGTGGTCGCGCGCGAGCACGAGCCGCTTGCGCCGCGTGTCCCACAGCGCGTACGCGAACATCCCCCGAAGGTATTTCGCGCACTCGACGCCGTGCTCGGCGTACAGGTGGAGGATGACCTCGACGTCGGTCTTCGTGCGGAACGGGTAGCCGCGCACCTCGAGGTCGCGCCGCAGCTCGGGCGAGTTGTAGATTTCGCCGTTGGCGACCAGCCACACCGTCTCGTCGTGATTCGGGATCGGCTGGTGCCCGCCGGCCAGGTCGATGATACTCAGCCGCCGTTGACCCAGCCCAACGCCGTCGCCGAGCCAGAACCCCTCGTCGTCCGGCCCGCGATGCGCCATCACGGCCGTCATGGCGCGCAACGCGGCCTTATCAACGCCGCCAGGCTGTATCAGTCCGCAAATGCCGCACATGAGCCGTGGAAGAAACCCTTCATCGAGAGGGCCTGCTCAAGAGCTTGCCCTTCGCTCGTCGCCACATGCCCCATAGGGGCTCGCTAGAACAGCCCAGGGCAAGCGTCGCCCGAGCTCTGCGAGGGCGACGCGCCGCCCTGGGTCTACGAACAGAAAAAGAGAGCCATAGCCCGAAGGGCTTACATAGATGACCCGTCTCAACAGGCCCGTGAGGCCGTAGGAAACACCAAGACAGAAGCCGCGTCAAGCGGTTAGTCGTCGCCGCCGTTGCCCGATTCGGCGTCCCGGCCGGCAGCCGTCAGCACATTGACCGCCTCGCCGTCGCGGAAATTGGAGAACAGAACGAACTCGCCCACCTCGGCGATCTCGACCACGAGCGGCAGCCCCGTCGAGGTTACGAGCATCGGCCGGATCTCCCCGAAAGAGTCCCGGTCGGTCACCACAAGCCAGCGCCGGTCCGGCTGTCGCATCCACCGGTTGAGCCACATCAGCCCGTGCCGCCGGGAATACCCCTCGTGGAGCTCGTGCAGCTCCTCGTCGGTGTAGAGCGACACCTCCTCACCGTCGGCCGCCGCGTACGACAGCTCAATGTCGCAGTCGAGGCAGAGCACCGCCCCGTCGAGATAATACGGCAGCTCCTTGAGGTACCGCCGGAACATCGCCACACGTATCTCGACGCCCTCCGCGGGCGGCGCCTTCCGCTCCTCAATCAACCCCGCCAACTCACGCCCCGCATTGCTCATATACAGCGCATCCTGCGCGTACGGAACCGCCCAGCTCACACCAAGCAACACGATCATCACTCCAACGAGCACGACGCCAAACGCCGCCCGTGCACGGTGCAGCAGCCCGACGAGCAGACCCCCCAGCCCGGCGAGCGCAGCCACCGCCCCCCCCACGCCAATGACCCACGTGGGCTGATCGGCGGCGAAGTCGCCAACGGCAAGGATGGCCGTGACGGCGAACAGCACGGCCGAACTGCACGCAACCCCGAATGCGATGAGTCGTCGAGGCATGGTGCGATCGAACGCACGCTCGACGAACCGCCCCGCCAGCAAGGCAAGCGCAGGGAACAGCGG